>WBZO01000614.1_pt1 | contig 70479 bp, 43 predicted proteins | sample 5204261 | NCBI WGS metagenome assembly WBZO01 (sample SAMN12412400, study PRJNA552823) | activated sludge metagenome | isolation source: activated sludge from anammox sidestream of wastewater treatment plant... | place: USA: North Carolina | collected 2017-09
TGGTGTTTTGATATAAGGCTCTCGTCCCATAAAACATCATTTCGTTAGGGGCACGGCATGACGTGTCCCTTTCGGAAAACGAAAAGCCACGGGCGGGGGTTTCCGCCAGAGATATCAGGGGCGGGCGGCGCCTTGAAGCAGCGAAAGAACGGTCGACTGGGTTTCTGGTTCCGCCAGGTTCCCCAGATGGCCGCCATCCGGAGAGAGCACCAGCCTTTCATCCGGGAAGGTCTCTTTGAGCCAGCGGACATCTCCATCCGACAATAGAAAATCATTCATGTTGGTAAAGACAAAGGCTTTCCGATTCTCCAACAGGTTGTGTTGATGGGATTTCAGATCGCAGGCGTATTGAAGATATTCTGCCGATATCCTGCCCTTTTCTGTTCGGAGTGTGGGCAGGACAAAAAATTGGTAATAGTCTTTGTATGAGTAGAGCAGGATCTCCTCATATTCATCCTCACGGTTCATCAGCCCCGGCTCACTGGTGAGCCGGCCGATGTTGGTGATCCGCTGAGAAGCATGAATCGTGTCACGAAGTGAGATGCGGTAGAGCAGGCCGATCAGGAACTGGGCTTCAACCGGAGTGAAAACGGGCGGCTCTGTGAACTTATCCGGTGGCTTGAGGAGTTTGCTGGCCTTGTCGATAGCAGCCTGCATCCGGGTTTCTCGTTCACTCGCCGGCCAGGTGACCGGAGCATTGTAAAAGGCATCGAGCTGGGTCATTCCATAAAAGAGATCCAGCGGCGGATTGATGGCGACATACCGGTCAAACTGGATGCCCTTGAGCTTACCTTGAGTTTCCCCGGCAGCGATCAGCAGAGTGTGATAGGCCCCGAGCGACATCCCCATGAGAATCCGGCCTTGGATCCGTTCGGGGTAGCGTGCCTGGAGATCCCGATGGATGGTCTCGAGGGCCATGGCGATATCCCGGCCATCGATCGGGCCATATCCCGGCACCGGAACCGAAGAAATGCGCTGGATAAACTCCCAGTTCATCGAGCTGCTCAAAGAGACCACCGAATAGCCCGCATCAAAAAGTAATTCAGCCATCGCAAGTGTCGAAGTGCTGTCCCGGTGCCCGCCCATTCCGGGGAGGATATAAACAAATGTTGCGGGTTCCTTCTGGAGCCAGAGTGAATAGGGGATTTTTTCGCCTGTCGGTGCGAAGAAGACCTTTCTGTTTTTGCGTTTCAGGAAGAAACCCGGCTCCTCCGGCTGGAAGCGGACAGCCTGGAGCGTTTCGATGGCGCTTTCATCCTCTGAGGCGCTGGTGGGGATAACAGTTGCCTCGCGCCGGTCGACTGCATACATATCCCGTGAGAGCGCGTAGGGGTCATACTCGGATGTGGTGAACTGGCGATAACGGATCACTTCATCGGACAGTCGGTTATAGGTAAAGATCGGGCCGGCGGGAAAGAGGTAAGTGGCCGGGTTCAAAAGGGTATCACCAATCTTGCCGAACAGGTCTCTTTCACTGCTGGGACCAAACAGGGGAAGCATGAGGTACATGTGGTTGGACCATCCCCATTTTCCGAAGGTCAGACCGGTATCTTCTCGGGATGGTGGGATATCCCAGTGTGTGGCGGGATCGAAGAGGCCAAGGATTCCGACAGTGGTATTGATCCCAAAACGCTGGGTTTCATTCCAGGCCCCGGCCCATTCCGCCTGAAGCAGGTTGTTAACCAGGCGGACCGGATAAGCCAGATTCTCACCGGCATTGTTGACACATTTGCGCACCGGACGGGGAATGATGAGACGATAGACATAGGCGGTCGGGTGGATCAGGCCGATCATGATGCCATGGTTCAGAAATCCGAGGGATCGGTTGACCGGTTCGATCGGATCACTGATGGGTGATGGGTAGGATATTTCAATCGATGCAGACTTTCCGGCTTCCTGTGGGGGCTGTTGAGCCAGGATGGGGGAAAGGTTGGCAACAAATAAAAAAAACGACAGTAGAAGGAATCGATGAATCATGCATCCTGAGGAAGCCGCCTGGCCGAAAACCCTTGCAACAGCAGGGTCGTCCAGTGTCATTGAACCCAACGACACCACTGATTCGAGGCTGCTTCGCTTCACTCCTTCCAGACCTTGATTTTCCCGATCCCAGCCACTGAACACACCCCGGGACATCTGGATTCTTGAATCCGGCTAGTTCCCCACCCCAGGGCAACGGTTGTCCAATTATAATGATTTTCGGCCGAAATCATGCTGGAAGAAAGAGGAATTGCATTTGGTGCTTAGATTACCGTAATTGGACCACCAACCGTTTTTCTGTGATTACAGGGAAGCCGGTTCATTCCACCCCCGAACTTCAAGCGGCAAGGCGGGTAAAGATTCCGTGAATTTCTGCTATTTTACCCCGGTATCCGCGGGATGGTCCGGCGGATGAATCCTCTGCTTCTGGACGAGACAAGACCATGATCCCACGTTACAGCCGTCGCGAAATGTCAGCCATCTGGAGTGACCAGAACAAATTCAAAACCTGGCTGCAGGTTGAGCTGGCGGTGTGCGAAGCCCGTTATAACAGAGGGGAAATCCCGGAAGAGGACTGGAAAACAATCCGTAAGAAGGCGGGATTTACAGTCAAGCGGATCGAAGAGATCGAAGCGGAAGTCAAGCATGATGTGATTGCCTTCCTGACTGCAGTCGCCGAAAAAGTCGGCCCCGCTTCTCGCCACATTCATGTTGGAATGACTTCAAGTGATGTTCTGGACACCTCCCTGGCGATCAATCTGGTCGAATCGGCGAAACAGATTCGTCAGGGGCTGGAAAAGCTGCTTGGAACACTGCGCCATCAGGCGCTGATTCATAAATACACCCCCTGCATGGGGCGCTCGCATGGAATCCATGCCGAGCCAACCACCTTTGGCTTGAAGCTGGCAGGCTGGTATTCTGAGGTCAAAAGGGACCTGGAAAGACTGGATTCCGCCACAGACCACATCGCCGTGGGGCAGATCAGTGGCGCAGTGGGAACCTGCGCGCATCTGGATCCGGCGATCGAAGAGGCGGCATTAAATTTACTGGGCTTGCAGACCGACCCGGTCAGCACCCAGGTCATCTCCCGTGACCGCCATGCCTGGTTTTTATCGGCCCTGGCAGTGATCGCAGCCACCATGGAACGGATCGGGACAGAAATCCGCAACCTGCAACGCACCGAAATTCTCGAAGTTGAGGAATATTTCGATGTCAACCAGAAGGGATCCTCGGCCATGCCGCATAAACGGAACCCGATAACGGCAGAGCAGATCTGCGGCCTGGCGCGTGTGGTGCGTTCCAACCTGGTGGCCGGCCTGGAGAATGTGGCGTTGTGGCACGAGAGGGATATCACTCACTCCTCGGTGGAAAGGGTCATCCTGCCGGATTCCTGCATTCTGGTCGATTACATGCTGGCCAGAATGGCTTCACTGGTCGAAAGGCTGATCATCTACCCGGGCAACATGCAGGCGAATATCGACAAGACACTGGGGCTGATTTATTCCCAGAGGCTGCTGCTGGCTTTGACCGAAAGCGGCATGACCCGGGAAAAAGCCTATAAGATTGTCCAGGCCAGCGCGATGAAAGCCTGGCAGGAAAAGGTCGATTTCCGGGATCTGATCCGCAAGGACCCGGAGGTTCGCAAGTCACTGGGAAAGGCTGTTATTGAAGGGTGCTTTTCGCAGGGCTTTTATTTCAAGAGCGTCGATCACCTGTTCCGCCGCGCCGGGCTGGAGGGATGTGAATCGGCCCCCGGCCCGAAATAGTCGAAATAGCTGCGCGATGTTTCCCACAGACGCAGGCGATGCAGGCTGCTTTCGGGAAAGACCCGGTCGAGGATTTTCCAGAAGGTCATGACCATATTTTCGGAACTGGGATTGAGATTCCGGAACTCTTCAGTGTCCAGGTTGAGGTGGACATGATCGAAGCGCTGCAGAATTTCCTTTTGAATCAGACTGTCGAATAAGCCGATATCGATCAGGCAGTCGGTTTTCGGATCGGGATGCCCTTTCAGGGTCACCTCGAGGACATAATCATGCCCATGGCCATGGGGGTTGTTGCATTTTCCGAAGACCGCCCGATTCTCTTCATCCGAAAGGGCGGGATTATGGAGACGATGGGCGGCGGAAAAACGATACACGCGAGTGAGATAGATCATGGAGCCTTCACCTCGATATTCAGCGAAAAAATCCGGGTTCTCAAACAGCTGAACTTCCTCCAGACGGACATGTTCAAGGCTGCCGGCCATTTCCTCCCAGACAAAAGTCGCCAGGGTTTCAAGAGTCGGCCAGCGCCGGCACAGCTTGGGGACTTCGATGTTGATATGGCGGTGATCGAGCTGCTCTTCGATCTTCTCCCGCATGATGCGGTCGATTTCCTTGATGTTGATGACCCAGTCGCCATTCTCATCGATCGGGCCGGCGACAGTCACACGGATATCATAATTATGCCCATGCGCATGGGTGGCAGCGCTTTTCCCGAATGTGGCTTCGCGTTCGGCCGGCGACAGGGCATCAAGGGTATAGGAATGAGCCGAAGAGACTTCGATCTTGCGGGTCAGATGAACTTCCTGCCTGTCCATGGTCAAAGCCTGCCGCTTTCTGCACAGCCTGGGAATTCATACCTGAAATCCGAACAGCAGGGCATGGATCGCCTCATGATTCTACTCCCGATGATAGTGCCGCCCCAGGGCTGCCGGGGCATGTGAACGCCCCGCGGCAAAGACGAGGATGATCAGAGTCAGCAGGTAAGGCAGCATCTGAAGATATGGATAATTCTGCTTCATCCAGGGGATATTGCCAGCCTGCAGCAGGAGCTGGATGGCGGTTGCGGTCCCAAACAGCAGGGCTGCGCCAAAGACTCCGAATGGATTCCACCGTCCGAATATGACAATCGCCAGGGCGATATAACCTCTTCCATTGCTCATCTCTTCATTAAAGGTGTTCGAGAGCGAAAGGGAAAGGGATGCCCCTGCCAGACCTCCGAGCAGGCCTTCGATCAGAATGGCAATCCAGCGGACACGGTTCACCGGGATTCCGGCGGCATCGGCCGCACGCGGCTGCTCCCCCACCGCTGACAGATGGAATCCCAGGCGTGTTCTGCGGTTCACCACCATAATCAGAACCGCCAGGGCAATCGCCAGATAGGTGAGCAGTGTATGGGAAAAGAGCATCGGGCCAATGACCGGAATATCTCTCAGCATCGGGATGGGGAGTTCCTGAAAAGGGGAAATAGTTGTGGTCGAGCCGGTTGTTCCGAAAAAAGTTTTATACATGAAGCCGGTGATCCCGATGGCCAGAAAATTGAGGGCGGCGCCAGTCACGATCTGGTCATTGCGCAGGGTAATGCACATCAGCCCGAACAGGAACGCCAGCAGGATGCCTGCCATCATGGCGGCACAGACTCCAAGGCCGAGAGAATGGGTCAGTGCCACAGTCATAAATCCGGCAAAGGCCCCTGCCAGGACCTTGCCTTCCAGCCCGATATTGATCAGGCCGGATTTTTCGGCAATCAGCTCCCCGAGGGCAGCCAGCAGCAGGGGAGTCGAGATGCGGACTCCGGACTGGAGGAAATATTCTGCCGAATCGATCAAGGTCATGCAGCTTCCCCTTCAATGGGTTCAGCTTGAAAGCCGGAGGTCTTGAACTCCACCAGCAGCGCCAGAAGAATCACCAGGCCCTGAACTACTGAGACCATCACCAGCGGGACATCCAGCTCCCGCTGGAGAGTTCCGGCTCCCTGCTCGAGCGCCCCGAAAAAAAACGCGGTCGGGATGACTGCGATCATGTTCAGCCGTGCCAGCAGCGCCACCGCAATGGCGGTATATCCATAACCGGGGGAGTAGTTGTCATACACACGAAAGGTGATGCCACACACCTCGACTCCTCCACCCAGGCCCGCCAGCGCCCCGGACAGCGCCAGGGTCAAAGCCCAGATGCGGTGCGAGGAGTACCCGGAATAAATGGATGCGACCGGATTCAGGCCGACCGCCCGCATTTTGAACCCCCAGGTGGTTTTGGCCAGCAGCAGGTGCAGCAGAACTGCCAGCAGGATTGCAATGGGCAAGCCCAGATGGACACGATACCCTTCGAAAAGGCGTGGCAGGTGGCTTGCCAGGCCGATCGGAGCGGATTCAGGCAGGCCGGATGAAGATTCCTTGAGCGGGCCGCGCACCAGAGCGGAGAGCCAGTACAAGGCGATGAAGTTGAGCATGATGGTGCTGATCACTTCTGGAATCCCGCGCCAGGCCTTGAGCGCCCCCGCGATGCCACCCCACAGGCAGCCGGCCCCCACCGCAGCCAGCAGCGACAAGGAAACTGCCAGCCATCCCGGCAGGCTGTTCACCATGGCTCCGACAGCCGCTGCACCCATGGCTCCCAAGAGAAACTGCCCCTCGGCACCGATGTTAAAAGCCCCGGCACGGAATGCCAGGGCCACAGCCAGGCCGGTGAACAGCAGCGGTGAAGTTTTGACACATGTTTCGGACAGGCGGCGCAGGCTTCCGAAAGCACCCTGAATCAACAGGCTGACCCCCTCTCCGGGAGTGTCGCCAAAGGGAGCCAGGCAGAGTGCAATCAACAGGCCGCTCCCGGAAAGAATCAGGACCGAGGAGGCACTCTCACGCAGGATATTTTTTGTCATGCCGAGTCCCCGATCCCCATCAGAGCCAGCCCGAGAGACTGGTGGTTCCAGGCAGCCGGAGGGATGGTGCGAATCATCCCTTTAAAAAGGACATGAATCACATCGGCCAGGGACAGGATCTCATCCATTTCAGTTGAGATCAGCAGAACAGCCACGCCTCGTGCGCAATCTTCCAGAAGGGAGCGGTAGACCGACTCGCAGGCCCCGACATCCAGGCCGCGGGTGGGATTGGCCGCCACCAGCAGCTGATGCGGGCGTGAGATTTCACGCGCCACAACCACTCGCTGCTGGTTCCCTCCCGACAAGACTCCAGCGGGATGGTCCATGCGGGAGGGGGGGATTCCAAAATTCTGCATGACCTTCTGTGCATGGCGATACGAGGATTTCTTGAGCAGCCAGCCCCCTCTCGACCAGGGGGCAGAAGAAACATCCTTGAGGGCCAGGTTCTCCTGGATGGAGAAATCCAGAACCAGGCCGCTGCTCTGGCGGTCCTCGCTGATAAAGCTGATGCCTTCACGGAGATGGCCGGCGACACCCGACGGGAGCTGTTTTCCATCTTTGAGAACCAGTATATCCGGATTGGACCGCAGCCCGAGCAGAAATTCAGCCAGTTCGGTCTGGCCATTTCCCTCGACCCCGGCAATGGCAGTGATCCGGCCGGGGGCCAGATCGAGCCTCCAATTCCCCTGCAGCCGCTCTCCATGCGGGTTGCGGCACTCGATGGAAAAAGCAGCCCCATGGGTTGAGCTCGAGGAGCTGCGGGCAGCAGATTGATTCCGAATCTGCCGGACCTCGCGCCCCATCATGAGCAACGACAGCTCTTCACGAGTGGTTTCGGGCACATCGAGGGATGCGATGGTCTTTCCCTGGCGCAGGATCGTGACCCGGTCGCAGAGTTTTTCGATCTCCTCGAGTTTATGGCTGATAAACAGGATGGAGTGCCCCTGGCCCCGCAGGTTTCGCAGCAGCTCGCTGAGGTTTTCGGTTTCCTGCGGGGTGAGCACCGCAGTCGGTTCATCGAGGATCAGCAGGCGGGCCCCCTTCCACAGGGCCTTGAAAATCTCGACTCTCTGCATCTCCCCGACAGAGAGGTCTTCGACCTTCCTGTCAAGCGGCAGATCAAACCCGAACTGTTGCATCTGCTCCCGGACAGGCGCCATCGAGTGCGACGGATGGAAGTTGCTGAAAGGCTGCTCCCCCAGAAGGATATTTTCACCGACTGTCAGTGTCGGGACCAGCATGAAGTGCTGGTGAACCATGCCGGCTCCCAGACGCCGTGCATCGAGAGGGGAGGCGGGCCGATAGGGTTGCCCGGCCAGTGTCATCGTCCCCTGATCGGGAACCAGCAGGCCGAACAGGATATTCATCAGAGTCGTTTTCCCGGCGCCGTTTTCTCCCAGCAGGGCATGGATCTCTCCCCGCTCCACCCTCAGGTTTGCCTGATCCAGGGCGCGGATCCTGCCAAAAGCTTTGCTGATATTGTCGAGTGTGAGAAAAGCCATAAATTCAGACATCCGCCAGTTTCCGGAAGGATTCCGGAAAAGGCATGGAGAGGAGTTTCTCCCGGACCCAGCGGTAACGGGTTGGGTGGCGCTTCATCTTGACACAAAGGCGCTTTATCACACGTTCGAGCAGCTTCCGGTCGGGTTGGCCGCCGCAATAGGATGAAAAAAAGAAGAGCCGGTCGGATTGGGTCAGAGGACTTTTCAGGGAGGAGATCAGGGCTTCTGTCAAAGCACGCGCCCGATTGCGTGGCGATACACTGGATCGGATTTCGGCACAGTGAACATCCAGCACCGCAACAGGAATCTCTTCAGCCGGATGAAAACTGGAATCCCGGCAATGTGCATACGACGGAACAAAAAAATGGCGCAGATAGGGAAAGGGATGGTCGAATCCCTGGCCGTGCAAGCTGGATAAAACTTCTGCACACCGCTGGAGAAACCGCCGCTTGAGGCGGGAGTCTCTTTCGGCCGTGGGAGATTCTTCGTTCTGTTGCAGCCAGACATCCATGGGTTCGAGGCCGGATAATTCTTCGGTCAGGAGAAATGAGTTTATCTCGCGGATTCCGGACATTCTCGCCCCCCAGGCCATGACACGCGGAGCCAGAAAATGGTGCTGCTCGAGCCAGAGAAGGCGTCGAGACTCCGCTTCAGCCTGGGAGTGAGGCTTCTCGAGATGCAGCAGCTGGAGCCATGGACGGTTCGCACCTGGATTATGAAAAACCTTGAGATAAGCGCCGGGTTTGCCGGGAGTGGCAGGGGGAAGGAAGTAGACAGTCCGATCCCGCACCCGCGAGATCTCACTTGCACCATCTGGCGTGAGGAAATCCGGATAGCCTCGAAACCCCCACTGCTCCAGAGTTTCGGAGTCAGAAGCCTCAACAAACAGCTGCTCGCGCACCATGATGGCTTGGAGTCTACCCGACTTGCCGAAGTTTGGAACAGGCCAGTAATGGTCTTCACCTCTCGAATTCATGGGGCAATCAATTAAACTTGCGAACCATATCTGGCAGAGAAAAGGAAACCATGAAAGAAGACATTCAAGAGGTCCATGTCCGCCTGGGAGACCGCTCCTATCCGATTCTGATCGGAACTGATCTGTGGGAGGCCCTGGCTGAGCAGATGGCCGCTATCCTCAAACCCAGACGGGTTGTGGTGATCAGCGACACACAGGTCGGGCCGCTCTATGAAGGCTTTCTCGACAAAGTTTTTTCACAGAGAAACTGGAAAACCTCTTTCCATCGAATGCCAGCAGGAGAAGAGAACAAGAACCTCGGATCGCTTAACAGGCTGTACCAAGAGATCCTCGATGCCGGGTGCGACCGGAGAACACCGGTTGTCGCTCTGGGCGGCGGGGTTCCGGGAGACACCGCGGGGTTTGCCGCCGCTACTCTTCTGCGCGGATTGCCGCTGGTTCAGGTGCCGACAACCCTGCTGGCCATGGTGGACTCGAGTGTTGGTGGCAAAACAGGTGTCGACATGCCGCAGGGAAAGAATCTGGTCGGTGCATTTCACCAGCCAGCCCTGGTGGTTATATCGATTGACACCCTGGACACTCTGCCAGTCCGAGAGATTCGTGCTGGAATGGCGGAGGTGATCAAATATGGGATCATTCGGGATGAAGCGTTTTTCAGGTCTCTTGAACAGGATCGGGTCGATGCAGGCGATCTGCAGCCGGACAGGTTGCAGCGCATCATCGCACGCTGCTGTGAAATCAAGGCCGAGGTGGTTTCCCAGGATGAACGGGAATCCGGGCTGAGAGAAATTTTGAATTTCGGGCACACAGTGGGCCATGCCATTGAGGCGGCTACCGCCTATGGGGCCTATCTTCACGGGGAAGCGGTTTCCATCGGGATGGTGGTCGAATGCGCCATTGCGCGCCACAAAAACCTTGTTTCAGACCGTGTCCTGGATGAACTGAGGGATCTCCTCTCCCGAAACCAGCTGCCTGTCCGTGTGCCGGACATATCCACAGACCGCATCTGGACCCTGATGCATGCCGATAAAAAAGCGCGTGAAGGAAAAATCCGCATGGTGCTGCCGGATCGGATTGGATCGGTGAAAACAGTCGAAGGGCTGGAACAGATCGATCTGGAAAAAGCCTGGCAGGCCTGCAAAGTGGACTGAGCATACTCCTATTGGACTTGGCTGGGAGGAATGGTAGGTTAGTGAGCACTGAGGGGTTAACCGTTTACACGCTGGAAACATCACACTGGAGCGCATCATGCCTGAATCGGCTGTCAAAAAGCCTTCTATCAAGTCCCTGATGAAGGACTTGATCCATATATCCCGAAAATATGGCTCCGACCCATCCCATATCATCGCGGGTGGAGGGAATACCTCGATCAAAAGGGGTGGCCGTCTGTGGATCAAAGCCTCGGGCCAGGCTCTTGCGACGATCGATGAATCGGGGTTTCTCGAGATGCGCATGGCGGAGGTGCTGGGAATTCTGGAGCGCACCGACTGGAGCAGGGATCGCGATGAGCGTGAGGACCAGATTGTCCAGGTGCTGCTGAATGCACGGGTGAATCCCCCCTCTCCAAACATGCGCCCTTCGGTCGAATCCACTTTGCATGCTTTGATGCCCCAGACCTTTGTCCTGCACACCCATGGGGAGCTGGCGAATGGGATCACCTGCTCGAAGCAGGGAGAGAAGGCCTTTCGTTCCCTTCCCCTGCCGAAAAGCATCCATCCGGTCTGGATTCCTTATGTCGATCCGGGAATGCCCCTGGCGCAGACTCTGGAAAAAGCCATCAAAGAATACCTGCACCAGAAGGGGGTGGCCCCCAACTGTGTATTCATGGGGAAGCATGGGATTCTGACTGCCGCCGATACCGCCGAAGAGGCCGACCGGATGATGCGGAGCATCGATCAGGCCATCGCAAAGATCATTCGCCAGAAAGCCTCCGGGAAAAAACCTTCACCGGTGCGCTATGATCCATCTGTCGAAGCAGCGGTCATCCCCGCGCTTCGCTCGCAGCTGCCCGATCCGGGCTGGCTTATCAGAAGAATCGAAGAACCTGCATTGGACAATATTCTGTCTGCATCGCTTGCAGAGCAGCCCTGCCTGCTGCCGGACCAGGTGGTTTATTGCGGAACCTTTGCCCTGTGGATCCCGAAGCCGCCCTCGATGGCTCCGGATGCGGTGCGGGAGACAGTCCGCAAGGCTCTGGAACGTTACACAAAGAAACACAACAGAACCCCCCAGGTCTACCTGGTGGAGGGACTCGGAGCCTATGCCGGTGGCGGCAGCATCAAAGACCTGCGCAATACATCGGAAATGTATGCCTCTTCGATGCGGATCCATGCCAACACTCTGGCTTTTGGCGGTCCGAATCCGCTTACCGAAAGGGAGTACCAGTTCCTGGACACCTGGACAGTGGAAAAGTACCGGCGGGGGCTTGCAGCCGGCTCATCCTCGCCAGGCCGGGCCGCCGGGAAGGTCGCCCTGGTGACTGGCGCCGGCCAGGGTGTCGGACGCGAAATTGCGGAAGGGCTTGCCGCACAGGGAGCACGCCTCGTGCTGGTCGATCTGAATGCCCGCACTCTGGAAAGCACAATCCAGGAGATCAACCAGCAGTTCGGGCCTGAGACCGCTGTCGGTTTTTCCGCCAATGTCACTTGCGAGGATGCGATGCGAGAGGCGGCGCGCAGCGCAGTCAGGGCCTATGGAGGACTGGATATCGCCATTGCCAATGCGGGGATTCTCAAGGCTTTCAAAATCACCTCGTTTGCGGTTGAGACCTGGCGTTCGATCATCGATGTCAACCTGGTGGGATATTTTCTGTGCGCGAAAACCGCCGCCGAAATCATGCAGTATCAGAAGTCCGGAAATATCATTCAGATCAATTCCAAATCCGGGAAGATCGGGAGCAAGTACAACTCCGCTTATGCCTCTTCCAAATTCGGTGGGATTGGGCTGACCCAGAGCATCGCACTCGATCTGATCGAGGATGGGATCCGAGTGAGTTCCATCTGCCCGGGGAATTTTTTCGATCTGCCGCTCTGGTCCGCACCGGGAGGATTGTTCGACCAGTACCGTCCCAAGTTCAACAATGTGTCACGTGAAGAAGTGCGCCGCATCTATGAAGAAAAGATCCCGATGGGGCGCGGCTGCAGAGTTTCGGATGTTGTGAAAACAATTCTCTATATCCTGGAACAGGAATATGAAACCGGACAGGCGTACAATGTGTCCGGTGGCCAGGAAATGCGCTGAGCCACTGCACATCTTTACCTGAAATTTCGATCCCTGTTTATCGCACCGCCCACATGGATCGGTTTGGCAGACTACTCATTGAAAGGAGAATCTCATGTCCTGGATTCTGTGCCTGCTGTCGACCCTGATTCTTGATGGGAACCTGTTAGTTTCCTCAGTTCAGACTCAAGAGAAACTGCTGTTGAAAGAGGCTTATGAAGACAAAGTCTATGCCTCCTGGCTCGGACAGTGTGTGGGGAACATTTATGGGCTTCCCCATGAAAACAAGTACATTGATCAACCCGGGCAGGAAACATTCCCGTATGGATATGGGCCGATGCTCGAGAATCTGCGCCAGTGTAATGGGGCCTTTTCGGATGATGACACGGATCTCGAATACATGGATCTGGCCGCCATGGAGAAATATGGGCCGGAGCCTTCTTATGAGCAGATGGCCGGCATGTGGACCCACCATATTAAAACTTACATCTGGATCGCCAATCGTGCCGCACTGGCGCTGATGAACTTCGGATATACACCACCGGTGACTGGCTATTCGACTTTGAATCCGCACTGGTTCCAGATCGATCCGCAGCTGGTGAATGAGATCTGGGCGGTAACAGCGCCGGGGATGGTCCCTTATGCCACCGGAAAATCCGCCTGGGGAGCGAGCATCACCAACAGCGGCTGGGGGATCGAGCCGACCATGCATTATGGCGCCATGTATGCGGCGGCTTTTTTTGAATCCGATGTCCGCAAGCTGATTGATCTGGGGGTTGCCGCGCTGCCCGAAGGATGCCGTTATGCGGAAACAGTCCGCAAGGTGGAATCGATTTATGACCAATACCCCAATGACTGGCGCAAAGGCCGTGAGGAAATGGCCCGGGTGTTTTACCATGAAGAGCCGGTGCCTACTCGCACGATCTGGAATGCCAACCTGAATGGCGCCTGCGGAATTCTGGCGCTTCTTTATGGCCAGGGGGATTTTCAGAAGACACTGGATTATGCCTGCGCGATCGGATTCGATGCCGACAACCAGGCGGCCACACTCTGTGGATTACTGGGAGTCGCCAAAGGAACAGCCGCGATACCGCATGACCTGCTGTATCCGATCCCTGAACTCGGCTGGAAAGAGCCATTCAATGATTTCTACAAGAACCGCACTCGCGAGGATCTGCCGGATGCCAGCCTGAAAGACCTGGCACGCAGGACTGTTCTGATGGGTGAAAAGGTCATGTTTTCGCATGGTGGAGCGCTGGTGCAGACACCTCAGGGGAAGACCTACCGGATCAATTCCTCGGCTGAATACATCGCGCCGCTTGAAATTCCCAGCCAGCCGCTGCCGGTGCTCGAGGTTGGGAAGCCGGTATCATTCGAGATCGCCCACTCCGGGGGCATCCAGCCCCAGAAATGGGCCTTGTATACCGGGATTATCCCGGATGGGCTGCGGATCGTCGATGGCAGGCTGGAAGGAACACCGAAAAAAGCCTGTGTGCGGCCGGTCGAAATTGCCCTGAGTGATGGCAGCATGACAGCCAGAAGGACCCTGCGCCTGCTGGTCCGAACCCCCAACCTGGCACCAACGGCTGAAAAGGTGCTGGCGCGAGTCGAAATGAATGATCTCAAAAAGGCTGCAGAAAACACCTCCAGGTCTCTGGCTTCTTACATGGCGGAATCTGTGGAGGCCATCCGGGATGGCAAGCTGGTGGGAGAGGGGTCCTGCTTCAACAGTTACTGGAATGGCCCGAGCGGGAAAGATTATTTCGGATATGAATGGAAAGAGCCGCAGAAGATCGGGCTGCTTGGATACCACACCGGCATGATGGATGGAGATGCCGGCTGGTTCCGGGACCTGGGTGTGGAATATCTGAATGACCAGGGCCAGTGGAAGGCAGTGGATGAATTGATCATCGAACCGCCACTGGTGGAGGGTCCGGAGCCGGAGAACAAACCCCACTGGGTGGAATACCTGCTGCATTTCAAAGGGGTGAGCACACGCGGAATCCGGATCATCGGAGAACCGATGGGGCATGGCGAGGGTGAGGGAAGGCGGAGCTGGATTTCGATCACCGAACTCAGTGTGCATGGGCCGATCGAGTTGGGGCGTTGACCTCAACCATACGGCCTGCATGAGGTTTTCTATTCCCGAGCGCGGGTGAGTGTGGTAGATTAGGATAGTTGTTTTCTGCCGTTGAATGAAGGAATAAACCAGTGCGCGTGTAGCTCAGCTGGATAGAGCGACAGCCTCCGGAGCTGTAGGTCACAGGTTCAAATCCTGTCACGCGTACCAACCCATATTCCTCATAATCCTTAAGTTATTTCAAGTTTTCCCCAACAAGTCTCAAGAAATCCCAATAGAGAAAATCCTTTGTTTTTCGCATTCCTGCCGACTACCGCCTGGCACAATCCTGGCACCGCCTGGGGGATTTGCCTGTTTGCCATCCCCAGCCAGATCGGGGCTCCACTTATCAACCCGTCATTCCCAACCCCCAACCCGTCATTCCCAACCTCCAACCCGTCATTCCCATGAAAATGGGAATCCAGAAAGTGTGGGCGCAGGCCATGGATCCCCGCTTTCGCGGGGATGACAAAAAGGGGGGGGTGCGGGGATGACAAAAGGGGGGGGTGCGGGGATGACGAAGGGGGGGGGCAATATCTCCGGGCGGTTTGAGGATCAGGTTATTAGGACACCATCCCCAGCTTGACCGGAGATAAAGGCCATGCCAGCTTGATGTCGAAAATACGGACCAATCCGCTTTGAGCGGTTTTATTTGGCCCGAATTTCCTAAAATATCCAGGGCCGATCATTGTTCAAATGGCTCCGGGGAGGTCACCCGCTCGGCCTTTCCAAAAAGATTTCTCCACAGCAATTTTCCAGGAGGTTTGCCATGCATGTTTTTCCCCTTTCTGCTGCACCACTTCCCCGTTGGATTCTTCCATCCTCCATCCTTCCCCTCTTGTCTCTGCTTTGCTGCATAGCCCTTGCCGCGGATTCACCCGCTCCGGAAATGAATGTGGACAGTCACTCCAGGTCCGAAGTGAAAAAGATGAGCCTCGAACAGCTTTTCCAGCAGCCTCCTGCTGAATACCGTATGCTGCAGATCATTCACCCATTTCCGGATGATCCGGAGGGCAATCCCTACCGGGAGTTCGTGGCTCCCTATCGAGAGAAGCATCCGGACCATTCTCCAAGTGCCTGGCTGGCTGACTTCCTGAAGGATTATGGTTATGGCGGTGTTGTCGCCAATGTGTCCTTCGCGGACTACCTGCTGAGTGAAAAGGCCTGGGAGGTCTTTCTCCAGGGGCTTCGGGACTGCCGGGAGCGCGGGCTGCTGGTGTGGCTGTATGATGAAAAAGGATACCCCAGCGGCAAAGCGGGCGGCCTGACCCTGCAGCAGCACCCCGAATTTGAGTGCCTGGGCTTGCTCTGCAGCCGGTCCGAAGGCCAGGGGGCGATTCACCATTCCTTCCCGCAGGGTGAGAGGTATGTGGGAGATCCTCTTCGTGTTGCCGCAGCCCCGTTGAAGGATGGGAAACCGGATTTGAGCCGTTCGATCGATCTTCCGGACAGCACCTGGCGGGGAGCAGCGGAAGTGACCTGGCAGGCGCCGGATAGCAATGCCTGGGTGGTGATGTCGTTTCATGTCAAGCGCATGTATGAAGGGACTCACATTGTCACCAACCTTTCGGATCCGCTGCCTTATATCGACATCATGAACCGTGATGCTGTCGCACGATTTATCGAGCTGACCCACCAGGCCTACTACAACCGTTGCGGCAAAGACCTGTGGAGCTGCATCGATGCCATCTTCACCGATGAACCCTCGCTTATGGTTGGCTACCTGAGAGATGATCCGGGGCTGCTTCCGGCGCTTTCCTGGAGCCAGGATTTCGAAAAGGCATTTGCTTCGATGAATGGTTATGACCTTTCATCGAAACTGCCGGGCCTCTACTTTGAGGGTGGTGAGGAGAGCGCCTATGCCCGCCTGGATTTCTGGCGGCTTGTTTCGAAGCTGGTGGAGGAGAACTACTACGGCCAGATTCAGGACTGGTGCCAAGAGCATGGAATCGCATCCTCGGGGCATACCTTGCTCGAGGAGGGGCTGTATTACCATGTCCTGTTCGAAGGCAACCTGTATCAGAACCTTCGCCGCATGGACATCCCCGGCATCGATATCCTTAGCTCGGACCCGGAGGAACTGGCCCACTCCAATCAGCTCCCGGTGCCCAAGTTTGTCAGCTCGGTAACCCATGCCCTTGGAAAGAAAAAGTGCCAGAGTGAAACCTCCAGCCATGTGCAGCGTACAGGAAACAAGCCCTGCTCTTTTGAGCAGCGCCTCGGGACCATCAACTGGATGTTTACATTGGGGTTGAACACAGTGACTTCCTACTACTGGCCGGGAGAGTTCTCGGATTCCGAACGGCGTCTTTTCAACGACCACATCGGAAGGCTGGCTGCGCTGCTTTCCGAAGGGCAGCATGTGGCCGATCGAGCGGTTTATTATCCTGTCCACAGCATGTGGGCCAGCATCACCCCAACCGCGGCGACAGCATGGCAGCCCCCTCTCGGGGAACGCGCCAGAAAAGTGGACCGCAATTTCAGCCTGGCCTCCCAGGACCTGCTGGCCAGGCAGCTGGATTACGATTTTGTCGATGATCAGGCGATCCTCGAAGCGGAGATCAAAGAGGGCATGCTGGCACTGCATGGAGAAGCTTTCAGCTGCCTGGTTTTGCCTGAGGCCTGGGTGATCCCTCTTGCAGTTTTTGAGAAGGTGCAGCGATTTGTCGAAGCAGGTGGCGCCCTTGTCGTTATCGGGAACCTGCCGGAATTGGCCGATCAGTCGAAAGACACAATCCGTGTTCGAGAAATCACTCAGAACCTGCGCCAGTCTCCACGTGTCGCCATCTGTCCTGAAGTCAACACCATGTCGGACACTGTCGCAAAGATGTCGCAGGTCGATCTGCTGCTGGACAGCCCCTGCAGGGAAATGTTCTACCACCACTGCCGCTACCAGGGAAAAGACATTTATTTCATCTCGAATAATGGGCCTGCTGAAGTTCAGCGCAATGTGGCTTTCAGCTGCAGTGGAAAGGTTGAAAAATGGCACCCCTCGACAGGAATGATCGAGCCTTTGACGGCATCTGGGGATGAAAAGGCAACCCTGCAGTTGGATTTCAAACCCTTTGAAGGCTACTTTGTGGTTTTCTCAAAGGGATGAAGTGCCATTCAGTTCCTCGGATAGATCATCCTTGCGGCGGAAGGCCAGCCGGGCACGCTCGAGATAAATGTAAAAGACAGGGGTGATGTAGAGAGTCAGCGCCTGTGAAAACAGCAGGCCGCCGACAACCGCCAGACCCAGCGGACGCCGTGCTTCAGAGCCAGCCCCGAGGCCCAGCGCGATCGGGAGAGTCCCCATCAATGCCGCCATGGTGGTCATCATGATGGGGCGGAAACGAACGACTGCGGCTTTGTAGATCGCATCTCCCGGGGATAACCCTTCATGCCGCTGCGCTTCGATGGCGAAGTCGATCATCATGATCGCATTCTTTTTGACAATGCCGATGAGCATGATGACACCGACGATCGAGTAGATGTTCAATTCCATTCCAAACAGCATCAGAGTGACCAGCGCGCCCACCCCGGCGGAAGGAAGCCCTGAGAGAATGGTGATCGGATGGATAAAACTTTCGTAGAGGATTCCAAGGACAATATATATCACCACGATGGCGGTCAGCAGCAGCCATCCGGCTCCACGCAGGGAGGCCTGAAAGGCCTGCGCGGTCCCCTGGAAGCTGGTGCTCATCCCGGCCGGAAGCACCTCATCGGCCACCTCCTTGACCCGTGTGACTGCATCGCCCAGCGCATACCCCTGCTTGAGGTTGAAGGAAACAGTCACCGCCGGCAGCTGGCCGAGATGGTTCACAGAAAGCGGGCCGACCGACTTAGTCACTGTCGCAATGGTATTGAGTGGAATGAGCTCGTTATCGCGCCCTTTGACATAAAGCAGCGACAACAATGAGGGATCCATCTGAAACTCGGGTTCTACCTCGAGGATCACCCGGTACTGATTGTTGGTGGCGTAAATAGTCGACACCTGGCGGGTGCCGAAAGCGGAATAGAGGGCATCCTCAATCTGCTGGACAGTCACCCCGAGAACCGAAGCGCGATCCCTGTTGATATCGATCTTAACCTCTGGATTGGTGATCTGAAGGTCGGTGGTGACATCGAGGAATCCCTCCAGCGCACGAACCTTCTCCTCGAGGATCGGGGCATATTGGTGCAGCTGGCCGATATCCGGCGACTGCAGGGTGAACTGATACTGGCTTTTGGTCTGCTGGCCTCCGACACGTATGGAGGGTGGGTTCTGGAGGAACACCCGGATGCCGGGGATCCGGGCGATTTGAACTCGCAGATCGTCAATGATGTCATCCACCTTTTTCCGTTCATCACGCGGCTTGAGGTGGATAAAGAGCCGGCCGGCATTGGAGGATTGGTTTGGTCCGCCGGCGCCGACCGAGGACATGAAGCTCCTGACAGCCGGCTCCTGCATGACAACCTTCGCAACCTCCTGCTGGTGAATCTTCATGTCTTCGAAAGAGATGCCCTGAGCGGCCTCGGTAATCGCCAGGATCTGGCTGGTATCCTCACTTGACAGGAAGCCCTTCGGTATCACCTTGAAGAGATAGCCGGTCAGGATCAGCAGGGGAATCATCGAGAGGAGTGTCAGGAGCTTGAGGCGCAGCACCAGCCGCAGTGTGACCTCATAAATCCATAACATGCCATTGAAGATGGCCTCAAGCGAGTTATAGAAAAAGCCGTGCTTATCGCTGGGCGGGCGGAGGAAGCGGCTGCACAGCGCTGGTGTCTGGCTTAGAGAAATAAAGCCTGAGATGAGAATTGCGACACTGATGGTGACCGAAAATTCCCGCAGCAGGCGGCCCATGATTCCACCCATGAACAGCACAGGGATAAACACAGCCGCAAGAGAAACAGTCATCGATATGATTGTGAAACCGATTTCCCTGGAGCCTTTGAATGCCGCCTGGCGCGGCTTTTCGCCATGCTCCATGTGGCGCACGATATTCTCGATCATCACAATGGCATCATCGACGACAAACCCCACTGAAAGGGTCAGGGCCATCAGTGACAGATTGTCCAGGCTGTACTCCAGCAGATACATGACTGAAAAAGTCCCGACTACAGACAGGATCAGCGCCAGGCTGGGGATGATTGTCGCGGTCAGGTTGCGGAGGAACAGAAAGATAACCAGGATCACCAGGGAAATGGTCAGCACCAGGGTGAACTTGACATCATCGACCGATTCCCGGATGGAGGCTGAACGGTCATACAGGATTTCGAGGTCCATCGCGGCCGGCATCTGCTCGCGGAAAGAGGGAAGCAGCTGCTTGATGGCATCGACGACTTCGACTGTGTTGGTTCCCGGCTGGCGTTGGACCGCCAGCACAATCGCACGGACATCACGGAGCCATCCGGAGACACGGTTGTTTTCGATGCTGTCGATCACCTTGGCGACATCACGCAGCCGCACCGGTGATTTGTCCCGCCAGGTGACAATGACGGGTTCATAGGCTGCCGCGTTTTCGAGCTGCCCATTGGTCTGAAGAACAAAGGCTTTGTGTTTTCCCTGCAGATCCCCCGTAGGAAGGTTCACATTCGCATGGCGGATGGCATCGGCGACTTCATCCAGGCCGATTCGATAGGAAGCCAGGGCGCGAGGATTCGCCTGAACTCGGACCGCGTATTTCTGCGAGCCAAACACCTGAACCTGTGCCACGCCATTGATCATCGAAATGCGCTGGGCAATGAATGTGTCGGCAAACTCATTCACTTCGGACAGAGGGAGAATGGTGGAACTCAGGGCAAGGTAGAGGATCGGCTGATCGGCCGGGTTGACCTTGCGGTAAGTGGGAGGATTGGGCATATCCTGCGGGAGCTGCCGCAGAGTGCTTGTTATTGCCGCCTGCACATCCAGGGCCGCGGCATCGATATCGCGAGCCAGATTGAACTGGAGTGTGATCTGGGTCAGCCCAAGGGCATTCACTGAACTCATGGAATCCAGCCCGGCGATAGTCGAGAACTGCCTTTCCAGAGGCATGGCGACCGAAGAGGCCATGTTTTCCGGATTCGATCCGGGCAGGTTCGCCGAGACCAGGATGGTCGGGAAATCCACATTGGGCAGGTCGCTGACAGGAAGGAGGCGGTACCCCGCCACACCGGTCAGGAAAATGGCCAGCATGACCAGAGTGGTCATCACCGGGCGTTTTATGAAAGGATCAGAAATTCCCATCTATTTCGCTGCTTCTTCATCCGGGCGCGGATCATCGGCAATCTTTACACGCATCCCCGGAGCGACCCGGACATGGCCATCGGTGATCAGCTTCTCCCCGGGTTTGACTCCCTCTTCGATAACCATCCAGGTCTCCCGTGAAAGCCCGGTCTTCACAGGATGCATTTCAACCGTGGAATCCTCTTTGACCACATAGACATAAGAGCCGGCCTGGCCGGTCTGAACTGCCTGCGGAGGAACGACAACAGCATGTGGGATGCGGGACACAACGAGGTTGACAGTGACGAACTGCCCAGGCCAGAGGATGCGATCCGGATTGGCAAAGGTTGCTTTAAGACGGATCGTTCCGGTCCGCTGATTGACTGTGTTATCGAGAAAGGAGAGCGTCCCGGTCATCGCCTTGACATCGGTATTGGGGATGGCGGCCGAAACCTCAAGAGTTTTCTCTGCCATGGACTGCTGGAGGTCCGGCAGATTCCGTTCTGGCAGGGTGAAAGCCACATAAATCGGATCGACCTGATAGATCATTACCAGAGCCTCGGTATCGTTGGCCTTGATCAGGTTGCCGCCATGGATGATCAGGCTGCCGGTCTTGCCGGTCAGCGGTGCACGGATCGTGCAGTAACCCAGTTCGATCCGGGCACGCTCGATGGCTGCTGAAGCTCCGAGGATGGCCGCAGAAGCGGACTTGATGGCAGCCTCATCGGCTTTGACCGCCGCTTCGAAAGATTTTGAGTTGGTCGAGATGCGGTCGAATTCCTCGCGGGTCACCACACCACGCGAAAGCAGGTTGGAGTTGCGCTGAAATTCGGCCCGTGCGTTCTCCAGCTGAACCTGGTTCCGAACCAGGTTGGCATGTGCCACTTCGAGCTGGGCCTGCGATTTGGCGAGATCCGCATGTGCCTGGTTGAGAGCGACTTCATAGGGGCGCGCATCGATCGAGAAGAGTGTCTGCCCTTCCTGGACCTCTTCCCCTTCGTTAAACCAGACCTTGGTTATGATACCGGAGACCTGGGCTTTGACCGCGATCGAGGAAAAGGGTTCAACAGAACCGATTGACAGAAGTTCAACCGGAACTTCCTTCTCGATGGCAGTGGCAATCAGGACCGGAACCGCCTCTTTCGGCATAGTCGCAGCGGAGTGGTCGGGTGCTTCCTGATGGCAGCCCGAAATGAAGAGGATGCAGAAAGAGATAAAAAAAATCGAATAATACCCACGCTGAATGGGGGCAGGTAAGGGGGCGGACGGTATCATGGTCATTTACAGCTTCTTCGATGGATTTACAGTTGGATGAAATGAGGAAGTTCGCATTTTACTGGACGAAGGGTTTTTCGTGGTTTCCACTCCCACCCACACTGAATTGAATTATAGGTGAAGTCCGGTTCCTGCTCAATCCAACCCGGCCACTGAAATTCCCATTGACCCTCAGATGAAGTGCATGTTAGCTTTGAAATGAAAGGCAACGCTCTGAAATGCGGGAGCCAGGAGCCTCATGCGTATCATTCTGCTGATTGTTGCGGTTATTGCGATTGGAATGGCGCTGGACTGGGTTCGCCAGGCCCAACAGGAAGAAACGCGCCGAATCGCCGAAACCCCTCATAAAGACAACTATATCCTCGGCAACCTCGAGAGAGGAAAAGCCGATGCCGCAAAGATCTCTCTGCACAATTATAAGCAGGCCTTCATGCTCTTCCGGATCAACAAGGGAACCAACCCGCCCTCCATCCAGGCTCTGATCGATGAAAACTACCTTCCAGCCGGCTCTGAAAAAGATCCCTTCGGCCAACTATTTGAGTTGAAATATGTTGGAAGGGAAGCCATGATTACATCGCCGGGAGCGGATCATGTCCGAGGCACCCCGGATGATTTGATTGAACGGTTTGTGGTGGATTAGTTTGAGCGTCACTCCTCCAGGCTGATGGAGGCAAAAGAAAAAGGTCGAAGCGGGTGTTGAGAATCCTCCCGAGGAGGTCGAGCGATCATGGCACCGTTCAACTCAACACAGGAACTTGCCAGGAAACAGGTGGCACTCCTGGGCAAGATGCTGCTGTACAGTGTCGATCATCTGACCCAGGAAGACCATGAGGTCTATGACGAGCTGGTCGAGGAACTGGCCGCCCGTGCCGATTCCAAGCGGGAAATTTCGGCAAAAGTCGCACAGGAAACCCGGCCAGGCGGAAGTGAAAAACCCGATCACAGCCAGGTCCCCCAGAACAGGAAACTGCAGGGGCTGAAGCCCGAAATGGTGGTCCGTCTGTTCATCGAATGCTGGGACAAACAGGACTTCAAACAGGAATTTTTCTGCCTGTCAGATCAGTTCCGCCAGGGGAACCGTTCACGGCAGCAGCTGGAAGAGTATGTCAACAGCCGGTATGAAAAATATTCCCAGCGGTTCATGACCGGCCCTATCAGCAAACAGATCGTGGACATCTCGGCTCCGGTGGTGGATGTGGATATGGGCACTGTCCAGGTGGCGGAACGCCATACCGGAAAAAGTGAGGATATGATTCTCTACCGCACCTACAGCATGGTCTTCGAAAATACCGCCTGGAGAATCATCGATTTCAAAACCAATCAGAAACGGATTCGGAAGCGGGCCTGAAACCTGATCCATCGGCAGGACCGGCCGCCTTGCTGCAGGTGTGTTGCAGAAGGTGTGTTTCACGTATAATTTTCCCCTTGTGACAAACATCAAACTGGTCGCTTTTGATCTGGATGGAACCCTGCTGGATTCCCATAAGCGGATTCGCAAGGATGCGGCCATCGCGATCGAAGATATTCAGGCTTCAGGGGTGTATGTCACCCTGGTGACCGGGCGAAGCTATGCGGCCACTGTGGGCTATGCGCGCCAGTTGAACCTGTCGGTTCCTTTCGGTCTTTTCCATGGAGCTCTGGTCAAGGATTTGAATGGCCTGGAAATCGCCAAACGGGCGATTCCCTCGGGAGGTGTGCGGGAGGCGATTCGGCAGGCAGGTGAATTTGAATGCATCCCGATGATACTGGGCATTCAGCCAGAGGGTGGTGTTACCTTCAGTGAGGAGGACCGCCACCACCCGGCTGTCCAATTTGTCATTAAACTGGAGCAACAGGAAAACCCTGAGAGCATCCTCCATTTTCATCCTCGCACAGAAATCCGGCTTGATGCGTATACTGTCTATATCATGGGGCACAAAGCCCGACTGATAGAGATGCTGGAGGCCATCCATCGCCAGCCGATACAGATCTTCAATGCCGAGAGGTTTCCGGTCTATACCGGGGGCCAGCAGGAAACGGGCCTCGAAGAATACGAGGTGGCGATGCTCTCCCCGATCGGAGCCGATAAGAAATTCGCTCTTGAAACCATCGCCGACTCACTGGGTGTGGCGATGAAGGATGTGCTCGCTTTCGGGGATTGGCATAATGACATCCCCATGCTTCAGGCAGCCGGATCGGCGGTGCTGATGGGGAATGCTCCGGCGGGTATTGTTGAAAAAATCCAGCATCCAAATCTCTACCGGACCGGTCCGAATGACGGTTCAGGAATTGTCGATGCCCTGAGGCGGTTCGGCCTGGGTTAAATGGCTTTGCCCAGATTCCGGAACAGATAAAGCCCTTCTTTTCCCGGAGCGACAATGTCCTTCCAGCCATTCCCATCCAAATCCGTGACCCAGAAATAAATTCCGGCCCCACTCGACACTTCGGGATCTCCATAATCCACTGTGAAGCGTTCAAACCGGCCCTTGTTTATTTTGAAATAATACAGCCCGATCGGATCGAGTTCTCCGGGGTCGCGCCCACAGTGTGCCCGGTAACGCTGGCCGGTTATCAGCTCCAGTTCTCCATCATTATCGATATCGGCCAATTGCAGATCATGATATTGGGAACGGTATGGATCGATATCATGTTTGATCCAGGAGCGTTCGCCTTTGGAATCGATCCGCTGCTCATACCAGGCAAGGCCATAATTGTGCGCCTGGCCGACAATCAGATCGGCAAGCCCATCGCCATTCACATCATGAACCAGAATCGGAACACTAACGCACCCCAAATCAAATTCGGGATGCCAGCTCCATCTGGCCTGGAAAGTTTCCTCAGGCGCTTTGAGCCAGCCGGTGGAGAGGATAATCTCCCCGCGCCCATCTCCATCGATATCTCCAAACCCCAGGCCATGGCCGCTGGGGAAATCATTGATGACGAACTTGTCGAAAGCCTCGCGTCCCCTTCCCTGCTCGTCGCGCTGGAGCTTGTAAATCGCCTGCGGGACGCCGGGGGTGTTCGGGACTATTTCAACATGGCCATCGCCATCGACATCCCAGAAACGGATGGTTTCAATGCTGCCGGGTCGGTCGATATCATGCACAGCCCATTCGCAATGCTGCCCATGGGGGTTTTCGATCCATCGCAGGGTCTCCCCCCACCAGCCACCGGTGATGATGTCCAGGTAACCATCGCCATTGACATCCATGGGATAGTCACAGAAATCATCATAATAATCCTCGACCTGCTGGATCGGGCGAATTTTATGTTTTTTCCTGAAATCCGGGCCTTCGAACCAATACTCTCCGGAAACGATATCCAGAACTCCATCGTGGTTGACATCAAAGACCGATGCCGCCTCACTGGTCACATTCCCGATCCGGGTCTTTTCAAAGCGCAACATGGCGGCCTCACTTTCCACCCGAAAGGTTCAGGGTTTCTTTTGTGTAAACGAAACGGGCACTCCCTCCGGAGAGAGGATGCGGACACAAAATTCCCAGGGCATGGCATTCTGATAAACCTTGAGCAGGAGGGTGTTAATGCCCTTCTTGAGATGGACCGGTATCTTATCCCGATCGAGGACCAGGGCACCCTGGGTAAAGTTATCGAGGACCAGGCTGCTGTTATACCAGACCTTTTCACCGTCATCGACACCCAGGCAGAGGACCGCATCGGCTTCCTCCGAAACTTCAATCTCAGTATAGGCATAACACAGGCAGGCCTGGCAGTCGGCGACCTCCTTAAGGAGATCCACCTTGCCGATATCGGCGGATCCCTGAACCCGTTTCCAAGCGGCCTGTTTGTCTCCCGAGGGATAGGTCGCAGCCAGATCGACGTTCGGTTCGCCAATCAAAGCCTGATCCCAGCCGGAATTATTCTCTCCAAGAGGGAATGGGCCAACCACCCACCATTGGGTGACAAAGCCGACCATTTCGGCGACATTGAGTGAGGGATCGAGTTTCTGAAGGCCAGCGGCTGCGGCGGCAAGATCCTGGGCGCCGGGTGTGATTTCGAGGATTTTTTTGTAAACCACCATAGCTTTGTCCCCCTGTCCGGCAGCGACCAGTGTTCCTGCCAGAGCCTGCAGGGCTGGAAATACAACATCCCTGAGGCTTTCGACCTGCGCAGCTGCCAGGATGGAATCCAGGGACTCAGGAGAAGGGTTGGATGCCATGCCTTTGAGCGCTTCACGACGCTGGGAGTCATCCTGCGCCAGCTGGAACAAGGTGTTCATTGCACGTGAGGCTTCGTTCCGGACTCCATGCGCCGAACAGGCCTGCCCGACTGTCAGCAATCCTCGCAGCGCCAGCTTCTTTTCTTCATCGTTGCCACTTCGTGCAAACTCTTCAAGGACCGGGATAGCCGATGGCTGGCCTGAAACACCGAGTCCTTCCAGCCCCGCTTTGCGGAAGGCAGGATCGGCAGATCGGGCGGCTGCCACCAGATGAGGCAGTGTGCTTTCATCATTCTTTGCTGCCAGAATCGGCAGCAGGGCGATTTTTGTGGGGGTGGCGGCCTGAGGGAAAAGGGAAACTATCCGGTGAGTGGCGGCTGCGCCACGCAGTTGTGACAGGGCATGCAATCCAATGTGGAAACCTTGCGGGTCGGCTGGATCGAGGGATCCAAGGATCAGATCGACATGCCGTTCATCACCGATTTGGCCTAAGGCGGATATAACCGCCTGCCGGGAAGGCCCGCTTGAGGTTTTGAGCAGTTCGCCATATTCCCGGACCACCGCCTCCCAGTTTCCTCCCCTGGCTGTTATCGCTTCGAGCAGACGGAGGGTTGCATCAAAGGAGTCGAAACGGCTCTCGCCTGTCGCATTCTGGCGGACCGAACGTGCAAGCGCGAGATAAGAGGGGTCTCCTGTCCAGGACAGAGCACGAATCGCCGCTGCCTGAACCTCCGGAGTTCCAACAACCGCCAGCCGGATAATGATCTCCAGCCCTTCGGCATCTTTCATTTCTCCCAGCGAGTTGAGCAGGGCCACCTGGAAAGGAGGATCGGCGGATGCAACCGCGGACCGCAGGGCATTTCGAGCTTCTCCGGTGTTGATGCGCTGAAGGGCGGTGCGTGCTTTTTCGCGCAGGTTATTATCGGCAAGAAGTCCCGCGATGGGCGCCACATCATACCCGGGCGGAACCAGCCGCTCGAGCAATCGCAATCCGGCCACCTTGTCCTTTTCGGATCGATCAGGAGCAATCAGAGGAACCAGCTGATCGGCCAATTTCTTTCGGTCTTTCTCGCGTCCCGGAGCGGAGACATCATTGATCAGCTGGAGAATGATGTCACAGGCGGCTTTGGAGAGTTTCTCATCCTTGCCCGAGAGAAGCTGAAGCATATCCGGAACCACGCGCAGCCCCAGACTCGGGAGCCGCTGGCGAGCCAGGGCCTGGGCCTGGGGATTTCCTCCCTTGAAATCCTCGAGGAGATTCCGGAGAGGCGGCTCTGTGGCTTGAACTCCCTGGATCGAGATGAACCATAAAGCCGACAGGAATACCAGAGACTTTCCGGGTAAAGACCGGATTAACGCACCCGGCCCTTCAGGTAAAAATGATTTTACACGCATGAATCGGACTCCCTCTTAGAGGTGCCAGGGGGCACGGTATGGGCGGTAGAGGTAACGATTGGCCTGCTCATCGCCAACGAATCTTTCATTCTCTCCATCCCACACCAGACGACGCCGAAGGTCAACCGCGATATTTCCCAGCAGGCAGACACTGGCTGAGCGATGGCCGATTTCGACATCTGCTGCGGGCAACTGCCTTGTTCTCATGCACTCGAAGAAATTGGTGTGGTGCTCCTCGAGCCGGATAAAGAACTCCCCTTCGGAACGGTAGCCGGGAGCAAGTCCCTCCGGTTCGAGCACCATGCTTTCCCGATTGACATACAGGCTCCCCTGAGTGCCCCGGAACAGGGTGCCATATCCCTTCCCCGCATAACTTTCGCTGGAAAGCTGGCTCCAGGTCAGAGTGCTTCCGGGAAATTCATAGACCACCTGCAGCATCTGCTGGTCATCGCCCGGGAGAGAGTGCGGGCTGACACCTGTTCCCTGGATGCTGAGCGGGGCATCCTGCCCCAGCCCCCACAGGGAGATATCCATGAGGTGAACACCCCAGTTGGTCATTTCTCCACCGGCATAATCATCAAAGGCGCGGAACTTGCCGAAACGCTGCGGGCTGAATGGGACCCAGGGAGCCGGCCCCAGCCACAGATCCCAATCCAGGCCGGCAGGAGGATCCTGAGGAGTTTCCACCACATCGGTCCAGTGTTCACCGACATTGGGAGACACCCAGGCGCCGGAGTGGGTCACCTGGCCGAGTTTTCCTGAACGCAGAGTGTCGATGGAACGCTTGAAGACCTCCATCGAACGCTGCTGGATGCCATTCTGAACCACCCGTCCATAACGGCGTGCGGCCTGAACCACTTTGCGGCCTTCGAAGATCGTGGTGGTCAATGGTTTTTCGACATAGACATCTTTGCCGGCTTCGCAGGCATGAATGGTCATCAGGCCATGCCAGTGATCAGGTGTCACAATGAAGACGGCATCGATATCTTTGCGTTCGAGGATCCTTCGGTAGTCCTGATAGCCAGTGCAGCGTTCGCCGGTGCGTTTGACGAATTCCTCATAGCGCGGAATAAAGGCATCACAGACAGCCGCGACCTCGACATCGGGCCGTTTCACGAGGTGGGTCATGTGGGCGGTCCCCTGGCCGCCACAGCCGATCAGGCCGACCGTGATTTTTTCATTGGGGGAAATCGATCCGCGGGCGGCCCGGGCATTCATGCCATTCCAGGCAAGTCCAGCCGCCCCGAGGCCGATGGATTGCAGAAAGGAACGTCTTTTCATAGAAGCTCCTGAAAATAACATTCTGGACAGAGGCCATCACCATTCTTAACCATCTGTCTCCAATCATTCGAGAATAAATAACGATTCAGGTGGATATTTGTATCCCGGTTAATTGCATATCCCCGGAATGGAAAATCATTATCCAGCCAGGGGTTCAGTTTTTCAACAGCCGCTTCCGGTGGGTGGCTCCGAATTGAAAGGCCCTCCACAAAGGGAGGGCCTTGCTTGCCATACAGAATCCCGCAGGCCGGTTATACAGCTGCCGGGGACAGTTCCATGCAGCGGCGGATGCCATCGGCCACCCGGTTGGCATTGGGCACGAAAGCATCTTCGAGGTTTGCCGCCATCGGCATGACGCCATCCGGGGCGGTCACTGAGACAAAAGGCAGCTTGAAATCGACACGCTGCTGGACCTTGCTGTATACAGTGTGGACGATATTCCCGGAATCGGTTCCCTGGGAGACGCACACCAGGTGGCGTGTTTTCTTCACCGATTCGACAATGGTGTCCAGATCGAGAGGGACTGTGGTGCGCGGATCGATCAGCTCGACATTGATCCCTTCACGCTCAAGCCGGCGTGCGGCATTGAAAGCCACATGCAGCATCCGGGAATAGGCCCAGACAGTCACATCGGAGCCTTCTTTGATGATGCTGGCCTGCCCGAAGGGAATGGCATAACGCTCCTCGGGGACATTGGCGCCGAAAGTCGCGCCGCCATACAGCAGCTGGTGCTCGAAAAACAGCACAGGATCCTCGCTGTAGATCGCTGAGTTGAGCAGACCCTTGGCATCGAAGGGGGTGGCCGGCACACAGACAATCAGGCCGGGCATGTTGGAGTATTTGGAGACCAGCTCCTGGCCATGCTGGCAGGAATAGCCTTTGCCGCCACCGATGGTGGTTCGCACCACCATGGTGCGTTTGGCTTTGCCGCCATACATATAGCGTGCTTTGGCCGCCTGGTTCTGGATCTGGTCTTCAGCCTGAGCCAGGAAGTCATTGTACATGATCTCACACACCGGGATGACATAACCGGTCATGCTGGCTCCCAGGGCAAATCCGACAATGGCTCCTTCCGAAAGGGCTGTGTCGAAGTTTTTATCGAGGCCAAACTTCTCAGTCAGGCCCGCGGTGACTCCGAAAGCGCCGCCATAAGGGCCGACATCTTCCCCGAAGGAAATCACCCTCGAATCGGCTTCGAAAGCCTGTGCCAGGCTTTCATTGATGGCATCTTTTATGGAAAGCTTGCGCTCTGTGGCGGCTTCCGAAAAGTGGTTGTACTTTTTCAGGGTGTTGTAGACTGGATCGAAATTATAGGAATAGACATCATCCAGCATGGTCTCGACTGGAGGTTCGGGGGACTTCCAGGCGAACTGGACGGCTTCATCGATTTCAGCCTGGATATCCGCTTTGACTTTGTCGATATCCTCTCGGGTCATAACCCCCGCATCGAGCAGCTGGGCTTCATACTTGCGGATGCAGTCCTGTTCCATCCAGATCTTCTCTTCTTCATCGCTGCGGTAGGTCTTGCAGGAATCAGAGAGAGAATGGCCTTTGTAACGCATCACCATCATGACCAGCAGGGCGGGGCCATTTCCCTTGCGGGCATAATCCACATAACGGTCATAGGCATCCCAGCAGGCCAGCACATCGGTTCCATCGATCACTTCGCCGGGGATGTTGTAGCCCCAGGCGCGCACTGCGCAGTTTTCGATGTTGGTCACATCTTCAAGACGGCCGGTCATGGCCGCGCCATTGTCCTCAACCACGAACAGGCAGGGGACCTTCATGGCCGAGGCCATGTTGAGGGTTTCATTGAAAACGCCCTCCTGGACAGCACCATCACCAATGAAGGAGATGACCACCTGGTCTTTCCCGCTGAATTTGACACCCATGGCAGCACCGCCGGCAATGGAGAGGCCGCCGCCGACAACCGCATTTGCACCGAGATGATTGCGCTCAAACTCGGCCACGTGCATCGAGCCGCCCTTGCCCTTGCAGCAGCCGGCTTCGCGCCCGAACATTTCGGCCATCATCGATTTGGTGTCGGTCCCTTTGGCGATCGAGTGGCCATGGCCGCGATGATTTGATGTAATGAAGTCATCCTCGCGCAAAGCAACCGAAATGGGGGCCTCGGCAGCCTCCTGGCCAACACACAGGTGGGTTGCGCCACGGTACTTGATGGTCTTGTCTTTATAGGCTTCGTTCTTGAGTTCACCGATGGTGGTATCGAAGGTGCGGATTCTCACCATCACCTCGAGCAGTTTTTTAGCCTGCTCGGGGGTCATGCGCCCCTCGGCCAGAATCTCTTTCAACGGTTTGTGGAACTGATAAGTTGGAATCGGTGGAGCAGTCAAAAATCCTGGCTCATTCCGATAAGGACGAACATGCGTCTTCGGCACAGTCAAAACTCCTTCAATCTACCTGGGAAATGAATCCTGGGTGTGTTTTTTATGGGAACAACCGGTTAATGTACTATAAGAATGGTCGGAGTCAAGTTGACAGGCTTGTTGCGCGCATCCCCCACCAGCCTGTCCGGCTAGCATAAAGCGGTGTAATCCACCTAAAATTAAGGAAAATCACCCATTTCCATTGAAAACCGGGAGAAAACTGTGACACACCAGCCAAATCCGCCCCAAGGGGCTGAAACTTATGAAAACATCCACCAGGCCATTGCCATCGCCTCAGGAAAAGGGGGAGTCGGGAAATCGACGGTCTCCGTGAATCTGAGTGTCGCACTGGCCGCCACCGGAGCACGGGTGGGCCTGATGGACGCCGATATCTATGGCCCGAATATCCCCATGATGATGGGAGTCCGCCAGGCGCCCCAGGTTTCTGATGGCAAAATCCAGCCGGTTGAAAAACACGGAGTCAAGATGGTGTCGATGGGCTTCTTCCTGCAGGAGGATGAGCCGGTGGTGTGGCGCGGCCCGATGATCCATGGGGCCTTGCGGCAGTTCCTCTCCGATGTGAACTGGGGAGAGCTGGATTACATGCTGATCGACCTCCCCCCGGGAACCGGCGATGCACAGATATCGCTGTCCCAATTGCTTCCGCTGACCGGCGCGGTCATTGTCACCACCCCCCAGAGTGTCTCGCTGGCAGATGCCAAAAAGGCGATTATGATGTTTGAGCGGGTGCGGGTGCCGATCCTTGGGCTGATAGAAAACATGAGTTACTTCCTTGTTCCTGGGACCAATGAACGGCATGAAATCTTTTCCCATGGGGGCGGACGCCAGTTTGCCAGCCTGAGCGGGTACAATCTGCTGGGCGAAGTTCCACTGAATACAGCCATCCGTGAAGGCGGAGATGCGGGAGTTCCCATCACCCTTGGGGATCCTGATTCGGAACCAGCCCGGGTTTTTCGTGAAGCCGCCGGGACTCTGATCCAGATCTGCGCATCGAATGCACCCACAGAGAGAAAAGAGCGCCAGTCTGTCGTTTTCCAACCACCAAAAGGATGAAACCTCCGGGTTGAATTCGAGTACAATCAGTCCACTGAAAGGAGGCTGGCATGTCCTCATTCCCGAAAACAACAATTGGTGATCTCGAAGTGCCCCGCCTGACTATTGGAACAAACTGGTTCCTCGGATACAGCCACACCACACGCGCTGAAAAAGTCCTGGCAGACCGGGTTCGCTTCTTTGGCCGCTAGCAGGAATCGATCCGGATGGCTGCTGGTCTTCGGCTTCTTCTTCGCGGGTTGCCATTCTCAGCCCCCCCTTCCATCCCACCCCCCTGTGGATGGTGTGATCCGTATCAGGACCCTCGAAAACCCCACTACTCTTGATCCCGCCTATGCCACTCGTGCGCTGGATGGCCAGCTGGCCTGCCTGGTTCATGGCGGACTGGTCCGTTGCGGCTCTCAAGGCCAGATCCTCCCCGAGCTGGCTCATTCCTGGGAAAGCCTTGAAGGCGGAAAGCGCTACCGATTCAAACTCCGGGAGAATCTCCGCTTCCCATCCGGAGTTGAACTCACAAGTGAGGATGTTGTGTATAGCTTTTCACGCCTGAGTTCGAGAAAGAACGCATCCCCCCATGCCTGGCTGTTTGAAGATGTGGCTGGATACCGGGAGGTTTATGAGGGTTCGAGTGAACGGTTGCCAGGCATCCATGTGGTCGATCTCCATGCATTCGAGATCGAGCTGGCTTCACCTTCAGCAACCCTGCCGGCGCGCCTGACCATGCCGGCCGCACGCATTGTGGATTCGAGGGCAGTCCTGAAAGAAGGGGATCGCTACGGCAGGCATCCGGCGGCTCTCGGAGCCTGGGAAGTTCTGGACTGGGCCGATGATTCACATATTTCCCTGCGGCCGAACCCTCTCTATCCCGGACACAACCACCATGTGAAGGCGATCCGGTTCACTCTGTCACCCCAGGATTTTTCCGCCTGCGCGCTGTTCGAAACTGGCGGGCTTCATATTCTCCAGCCGCTTCCTTTGACCCAGGCCGCCCGCTGGAAATCTTTCGCCGGCTGGCAGGATCAGATCATGCGCATCCAGGAAATGAATGTTTATTATCTCGGATTTGGCTGCCATCGCCCCCCTTTGAATGATGCCAAGGTTCGGCAGGCACTGGCGGCCTGCATCCACCCAGAGCCTTTCCGCAAGGCGCTGTTCGGCAGCCGGACTGAACCCGCTTATGGGCCAATCCCTCCCGGATTGCCGGGGAATCTCCTGGCAGATGTGCCTGGCTTGAAGAAGCCCGATCCTGAAGGTCTGGAACTGCTTCGCCAGAAGGAACTGGAGCTGTGGTTTATCGAGAGTGAGGCATCGATTTCACTGGCGATGGAGGCGATCCAGGCGGATTTGGCTGCTGCGGGAATCCGCTGCCGCCTGCGCAAGACCGATGCGGCCACTTATGCTTCCTGGCGACGCGAGGGGAAATTCGACCTGTTCTTTGCCAACTGGTGGGCCGATTATCCCGATCCGGATAATTTCCTCGCTCCGCTTTTCAAGACCGATTCCGCATCGAATATGACCCGTTATTCGGACCCGGAAACCGACCGCCTGATTGCGCGTGTGGCGATCGAGCCCGATTTGGGAAAACGCCAAATTATTGCACAGGAAGCGAGCCGCCGAATTGTTGAAGCGGCCCCGGCGGTGTTTTTGTGGCATCGAAATACAGAGATTCTCTATCAGCCCTGGGTCAAGGGGCTGGATCCTTCCCCCCTGTTTCATGCCAGCCTGTACCTCGACCTTCGGATCGAAGAACAGGCTTCACATCTCTTCGGGAGCCGATAGGCCGAGCAGGTTCAAACCGATCTTCAGGAGAGTGGCCACACACGCCACCAGCAGCAGGCGTGTCGAGGCAATCTCCGGTTCCTCCACCAGGACATGATGGGCATTGTAAAAGCGGTTGGACTGGTCGGCGATATCCACCAGGGTCTGGGCGAGGATCGATGGTTCATGCTGGTCCGCGGCGCGTTGAAGGTGGCTCTCAAACCCTTCGAGAACACGGATCAGATCTCTGGCTTCGGGATTGTCGAGCGCGGCGAAATCAATGTCTTCGAGGGCTGGCGAGGGTGCCAGTCCCTTGTCCCTGCCCTTTCGCAGGATGCTGCGAAGGCGGGCATAGCCATACATGACATAGGGGCCGGTTTCACCATCGAAGTTCAGGATGCGGTCCCAATCGAAAGTCCAATCCTTGATGCGCCTTCGTGAAAGGTCATAGAAACGGATCGCACCGACGCCCACCTGTTCGGCGATCTCGCTGCGATTTTTGAGATCAGGATTTTTCTCAGCGATGATCCGGTCAACCCTTTCGACCGCCTGGTCAAGGACATCTTCCAGAAAAATCACTTTGCCTTTGCGTGTGCTCATGGTCCCTTCAGCGAAGCTGATCAGGCCGAATGCCACATGCTCGCAGTCCCCGGCCCATGGTTCACCCAGCAGCTCGAGGGTTTTGAAGATCTGCCTGAAGTGCTCGTTCTGCTGTGTGGCGACAAAATAAAGGTTCTTATGAAAGTGGAAGGTCTCCCAGCGGTAATATGCCGCAGCCAGATCCCGTGTGGCATACAGCGAGGCATCATCGCTTCTCTGAATCAGGAGCGGGGTGAGGCCATACGGTTCGAGGTCCACGATTCGCGCCCCTCTCGATTCCACAAGCAATCCTCTGCCCTGGAGCCGGTCGATGACCGCAGTCATCTTGTCGTTGTAAAAGGCCTCCCCATCATACGAATCGAAATGGACCCCCAGGCGATGATACATGCGTTCAAACTCTTTCAGGCTGAGGCTTTTGAAACGGGCCCAGATTTCGACCGCCTCCGAATCGCCATTCTCCAGCCTGCGGAACCATTCACGCGCCTGGTCTTCGAGGGAAGGATCCTCTTCAGCCACTTTATGGAAGCGGACATACAGTTCAAGCAGGGCTTTGATGGGTGATTCACCATCGAGATCGACTTCTCCACCCCACAGGTGAAAAGCCACTATCAACTTTCCGAACTGAGTGCCCCAGTCACCCAGATGATTGACACGCACACAACGGTATCCCTGGTAAGCGAGCAGGTTGGCGACCGCATGGCCAATGACAGTGGAGCGCAGGTGCCCGACACTGAAAGGCTTGGCGATATTGGGGGAGGAGTAATCCAGGACGATCGTTTTTCCCTCGCCGTTGATGCTCGATCCAAACCTTTCACCCTGCTCCAGGATAGCCTGAAAGAGGAGTGAAGCGCGGTAAGAAAACTGGAACTGAATGTTCACATAACCCTTTACCGCTTCGATTTTTTCAATTTCCGGGAAATCTTCCTGCCGGCAGGCGGCGGCGATGGATTCGGCAATCGCGGCTGGAGATTTGCGAAGCTGGCCGGCCAGCTTGAAACATGGCAGCGCGAGGTCTCCCATGCGTGGATCGGATGGGATTTCGAGCAGGGACACAATGTGTCCGGCTTCCAAAGCCAGCTTTTCAGCGAGATATTGGCCGAGTTTCTCTTTTTCGTTGAGGTAAGGCATGTTCATTCAGTCCGGGGGGTGGAATTCAACAAAAACCCCCTTCCTCATTGATGGAGGAAGGGGGGATATTGTATGTAAAGAACAGGAGGGATCAATCGGGGTTGGCCAGCTTCGGATCCCATTTCGGACCATGCGTGACCAGAGCTTTTTCGCTCACACGCTTGCTTTCATCAAAGGCAAAGCCAGCGTTTTTATCGATCCAATCCTGTGTTGTCTCAGAATCAGGGAAGATCGCCGCAACCGGGCACACAGGAACACAGGCATCACAGTCGATGCACTCTTCGGGATTGATATAAAGCATATCGTCTCCCTCATAAAAGCACTCGACCGGGCAGACTTCGGCGCAATCGCCGTATTTGCAATCAACGCAGGGCTCAGTGACAACGTAAGCCATATTCTTTTCCTCCAGACATATTCTCCGGGATGAACCGGATGGAGCCGAATCAGCTCGATTTAATCTTATCTTTCTTCGATTTGGATTTCCAGACTTGGCTCCCTGGCAGACCCGCTCATTCTTCAGGAATGATTCGAGCGGTCACCAGGATCAGCAGGTTCTGAGTGGTCTCGATATCGCTCTTTTCGGTGAACAGAGGAGCCAGCCCCGGGATGAAGCCGAACAGCGGAGTTCTTCCCTCGACATGGTTGATCTGGCGGCGGAGCAGGCCACCCATCACCAGTGTGGAGCCATCTTTGACACGCACGCGCACCACGGCTTCACGGGTGTCCGTGGCGGGTTCGCCGATTGGATCAAGCCCGCCGGTAATCGGATTCGGAATCGGGAGGCGGTCTCCGGGAACAGTGAGTTCCGGCTGAAGTTCCAGCTCGATATGGCCATCCCCGGTCACTGTTGGAATGGTATCCAGGGTAAAACCAAATTCAGCCGATCCCGGTGTTGACTGGATCACAGGGGTGTTGCTGCCAGCCGGGAGGACCGCGGTCTGGCTTTCGATAAACGGAATGGTTTCACCCAGGAAGACATGTCCCTGGCGGCCGGACACAACTGTCACCTTCGGGGCGGTGAGGATGCGGATATCGGAAAACTGCGCCAGGAAGTTGAGGGTTGCGTCGATGGTGGTGCGCCCAAGGGTGGCCAGTGTCAATGACGACCCAGCCGGGTTGTTCGGCCTGCTGACAAGATCCATGGCAGCATCGGCAAGAGTGAATCCGGGGCCTGGCTCATCGTCATCATCCAGCTCGAGGATATTGGAAATCGCCATGGTCACACCGAATGAATCGGTGGAATCATAGGACAATTCGACAAGGCGAACCTCAATTTCAACCTGGTCAACCGGAACATCCAGCCGGTTGATGAGGTCTTCGGCTTTATCGAGGTCGGAGAGGCGGAAACCGGCGATAACCATCTGCTTGGTCTGGATGTCGGCGGTTATAATGACTGGAATCATGCCAAGCATTCCATATTGTGTGCTTTGTGTGGACTGGCTCTGCTGCTGCTGGCGGTCGGTCTGGGTGGTCTGCTGCTGCCCATCCTCACTCATTTCAGTTCCGACAGACTGGTTGATATAAACCTGGAGCACCAGGCCCTGCAGCGCATAACCCAGCTCGGCCACATCACGCCTCTGGACAATGACTGTGCGGGTCAGATTGGTGGTTTCGGTAATCCCCTGGAGGTACTCCTCGATTTTGCGGAGGTTTTCAGGGGTATCGACCACATCGATGGTTCCCGCATCGAGATCGGGATACATGACACGCCCTTCGGCGGCGGCTTCCTCGATGCTCTGGCTGCCATACAGCAGGCTCTGGAACACCTGTTTGGTGAACTGGACCTGTTTACGCCTGCGCAGCTGGGCATCCGGGGTATCCGAACGAAGGTCCTCGGCAGGAACAACCTTGTATTTGCGTGCCTTCAGCTCGCGCTCGGAAACCTGCGAAACGAACTTCGAATCCCGCATGAGCCGTTTGACCAGCTCGAGTTTGTCCGGTGTATGACGGATGATGAGGATGTTGGTTTTGTCATCAAAGACGAGATAGGGCTGGTCATCCTTGAAATCGGATTTGAATTCAGCATCCCCGAACAGCCTCAGGCTGATGATCCGGGCCAGATTCTGTGCCCCGGCTTTCGGCAGGCGGAAGGTTTCCACGATCAGGGGTTTGTTCTCGACCTGCAGGTTTCCCTGTTTGTAGAGGTCAAGGAATTGCTGGACCATCTCGACATTGTGGCGGCTGTCACGAACAACCAGCTCCTGAAGGTGCTTGCTCAGGAAGAACTTCCTTCCTGGCACGGTTGCATCGACATCCTTCGATTCCACTTTGCCGAGAACAACACCGCGCAGCGCCTCGGAGGAATCATCGGTTTCTTTGCCGCCCGAGGCATCCATGGCAAGGCGTTTGAGGGCCTGATACTGCTCCTCGGTCAATGGAAACCTCTTGGTGACCAGATCCCGGGTGACCTCGATGATATTGGTCCCCGGCTGCCTGCGCCATGTGTAGCCATTCAGTGAAAGCACCTTGTCGAGAACCTGGCGGTAAGTCATTTCAGTGGTGCGCAGGGCATGGATGTCGCCATCCACACCTTCACCGGTGATGATCTGCAGATCCGCAATCGCCCCCATGGTGGAAAGGATCGAGGAGATATTGACACTGGTGTCCTGCTCGAGGCGGAAGGTTTTTTCGTTGAGCACCTGCTCGACACGCTGGTCCATGTCGGTCAAACGGGTCTGTTCCGAACGGCGGCGCTTGGCCTCGGCCTGCTCATCGGCATATTTTTCCAGCAGGTCCTGGGCGGTCGCATTGTTGGGATCGAGCTGGATGGCTTTCTCCCACATTTCATAAGCGGTCAGGATATCCCCTTTTTCATTGGCGCGAAGCCCGACCTCGATATACTCCCTGACTTTCTCATCGGAGGTAGTGGGAATGTTATATTCAGCCTGGGGAGCCGCCGGAAGCGCTTCGGCTGCTGGCGCAGCAGAGGCAGCCTTTTCGATTACATTCTGGGCGGTCGAGCCGGTTGAAACCGGAGCCGCCTTGCGATTCACAGAGGACATCGGCAAGGGGGCTTCAGGCGTATTCAACGCCACACCAGTCCCGGTCGGCCAGGACTGCTGAGCCAGGCTTCCCTCATCGGAAATTTCACTGAGCGGCTGCCCTTTGCCCTCGGGATTCCACGCCGGCAAGGGATCGATGCTTTGCGCTTTGAGGCCGAGTGAATCCGAAGATGCACTGGAGGAACCCACTGGCTCCGCCCATGGATCACTCTGAACGGGATCGCCTTCCGCGATCAACGCCCTCAGGCTTTCAGGTTCTCTCTGGCTGGAAGGCGCATGGGTGGCTTCACCATCGATCCGCTTGAGGTAGACCTGCGCACCCGCATAATCATTGGACTGGGGAGGAACCTGTTCGAGCAGTTCTTTCGCCTGCTCGGTATTCCCCTCGGCATAGAGGTCGCGCCCGATCTCAAAGGCGCTTTTCGGTTTCTGGGTAATTTCTTCAACTGCATAAGGGGCCGAATGGGATGATTTGTCAGCGATGGCGGATTCCTGTTCCTGAGCCTGATCGAGGGCGACGCACTGCTCCAGGTATTCCTTCGAAGGGGCATGATCCGGCGCAATGTTGAGGACATGCTCAAAATGCAGCCGTGCCGCCTTGTATTCACCGGCATTGAAAGACTGAACACCCTTGTCAAATTCCGGGGCGATGGCAAATACGATGTCTGTGGAGTCGCCGGTGTTCCTTGCCAGGGCCGGACGGCCCTGAGTGCTGGAGCCGCGTTTGCCTTCAATGGCAAGGAGCCTTCTCTTTGCATCTTCCGAGTTGGGGAACAGGCTCAGCACATCCGAGTAATATTTGGAGGCCTGGTCGTAATCACCATCCTGCTCGGCTTTGAAGCCTTTCTGAAACAGGTCGGCTGCCTGGGAAAGGGCGACATCTTCAATGGAGGACTGCTTGCTCCTGGCTTCCTCAGGAAGCAGGAGGGAAGCAGCGCTGCTGTCATTTGGGGGAGCCGTGGAACCGGCGGATGCTGCAGGAGCTGGAGGCGGCGGTGGCGGGGAGGCTGCGACTGTCCGTGCTGCATTCTGCTCGGCGCGGTGCAGTGCGAGGGCCTGGCCGGCATGTCCTTCGGCCTGATTGAACAGGCTGGCGGCCTGGCGTGACTTGGTGATGCGTTCGCGCAGATCGGCGACAATCGCCGCTTCACCGGGATTGCCGGCATGTTGGTTGAGAGCCGCTTCCGCTTCGTCGAATTTGCCGCTGCTGATGAGATCCTGAATGACTGTTATCGGAATCCCCGAAGAGATCTGGCTGCTTTCCGGCTGGAACCCCTGTGGTGAATCGGCTGCCTGCGCCGCAACGATGGCACTGAACAGGAACACAAACAGTCCCAGATCAGTCCACCAGCGAGAACTCGAGCTCAGACAGAATTTCAATTTGGATTTTTCGGCAGTGTGGGTATCAATTGGGCCTTGCATCCAACAGGACCTCCGGAATCGGCAAAGAAAAGTTATCACGCTCTCAAATCAGCCCGAATCGACATGGCGATGACGGACTTTCCCCCTACCATTTGATTGAAAGACGCGGATCCACATCAGGACCCAGATCTCTTATCCCCACCAAGCCACATAAACCGTGAACTGAATGGGTACACGAAACTTTCTAACCTCTGGCAGGCAACAACTTTCCTGGCATCCCTGACTGAAGGGCAACACTCCCCTTATCGAGGGATCTTGCTGGTTTTCCGGAAGTTGCTCTGCCGCAGCTTCATTTCAAATGTCCAGTTCCTGGACCAAAAAAAATAGCGCCCGTTACACTATAATTTGAGTCGGAGCAAAGTTAATTCAGAAACCCGACTCTGTCAATCTGAACCACACCAAATCTCGAAATCCAATTCCAGGAAATAATTTTTATTCTTTCTCTGGAATTCACTGACCGCGATCCTCCGCTTGATGAATTCAATATGAATTCAGCGCATTTTCTGGCGGACCCGTTTCCAGTCATTGGATGCCGCGGTCCAGCGCTTGTTGGCTTCCGGGCCACCCGGGGCACGGCGCACGCTGGGTTTTTTGCGCATCTCGTCGAGCTGGTCCATATTATCTGTCACTTTTTTCACCAGCTCGGCAGTATCTTCCTTGGCTTCAATCTTTTTCTTGATTTCCTCAATGTCTTTCTCCACTGCATCGAGGATGCCATTCATCTGGGTGACAATTTCTGCTGCTTCGAGTTTCTGGACATACCCATCATATTCGCGCCGGTCACCGGCCGCTTTGGGATCCCCTAATTTTTCCAGCGTATCGAACTCCTTGAGGATCTGGTCCAGGACTTCACGGTTTTCCTGAAACTTCTCGGTGGTGGTGAGGTTGGTGATGTTCTGGCGGACCTGGGTGATGCGGGACTCTTTGCCGCTTTCGACTTTGGTCTGGATTTCCTGGAGACGGTCCAGCCGTGCCTGATCGAGGATGGTGCCATTCGGATCCAGCTGTTTGATCAGCTCCCGGAAGTCTCGCATCCGCTGAAGGACCGAGGCAACTGCGGCGGCATCGCTCTGTTCATTGATGCCGCTCCCGGCCTGCATGAGGGATTCATATTCCTGCCGGATCATCCGCAGGTTCATGTTCTCACGGGTCTGGCCAAGGCTTTCGAGCAGAGTTTTGGCTTCGGACAAACGGGAGTCTCCCCCCTGAGACAGCTCGGCGCACTCGGAAACCAGTGAGGCTTCATCGATGGCCTGCTTGAGGGAGTTATAGGCTTTGTTGAGGGAATCCAGGCCCTTCATGAGATCGGACTGGTCGGGAGCGGCCGCGGCTTGAGCCGCAGATTTGGCTGCATCCACACCGGCAAGAAGAACCTGTGTGGTTTGTTCGCAGACCAGATTGTTGAGAATCGTCTGGGGTGTGCTTGGCCACTGGATGATGCGTCCCTTGGGATCATCTTTGCAGTATTGAGTCAGTTTATCCCGGGCAGTTTTGGCATCTCCGGCGGTAATGGCGTCCTGGTAGTCTTTTTTCAGAGCCTCAAGACGTGTTTTGAGCTCGGTGTAATCCCCGGCCCGTGTCCAGATGGGGTTGCTGGATATAGCTTCGATATCTTTGATTTGAACCTGTTTGAAAATATCTGCGGCATGGCTGGGAGCATTGAGTGGATTTTTCTTGACTCCTTCGGCGGCTGGATCAGCCGGAGGAGTCGCGGGAACAATATCTTTCCATTTATCCTGCCAGATCTGGTCGGGATTGAGTTGCTTGACCGCCTGGCCTCTCTGGACAAAAAAGAAAACCCCCAGGCCGACCAGGATCACCAGGAGATAATCCCGGTACTTCATGAATTTGTTCCATATATCCAGAAGATAAGTCTTCATCGCCTTCTCATTTCGTTTGTTTCGATCCTGTTTTCAGGCTCAGTCACCATCGCCCATGGGGGGAGGGCCGCCCATTCCCATTCCTCCATCCATGCCCATGCCCATACCCATTCCCGCGCCCATTCCGGAGGCATCCATTCCCATCCCTTCCATGCCGGTGCCTTCAGTGGCTTCTTCGGTCACTTCGGGGGCTTTGAGGGTCAGGTCCTTGACTTCCATCTTGCCCTGAATGAGAGCCTGAATTTCTTCCTGCTCGAGATCGTAGCGGCCGGTTTCTTTGCGTTTGTTGTTCTGGAACACAATCGAAACACTTTTCTGCTCGAAGCCCAGCTGGGCTTCATCGATCGAGCGGAGAATTTTGAGTGTCAGATCATTGCGCTCGGTGACCTCGAAGGGTTCGATCACAACCACTTTGATGGCCGCTTTCTGTTTGGTGCCAGGCTCATCGCTGTGGTCTTCAAGGGTCACATCCAATGCCACAATTTTGCTGGCATCCAGTTTTTCGCGCAGGCGGCTGAGTTCGATGGAGGGATTTTTTTCAACCTTCGCCGACATCAGGAATTTGACGCCCTCCGAGCCAAGGCGCTCGACCTCCGGGACAGACATTTCGCGCAGGCGTGAGACCTCTTTCATCTGTTCCTTGAAGGGATTGATCGCATCTTCCCCATCGCCGCGCATGTTCAGTTTGATATCGGTGGTATCGACATCCACCGAATCCACCCAGGTGCGCCCCAGGGGAAGTTTTTCGGCCACCTCAGACATGGTCTGGCTGATGACGCCACGAGTCAGCCCGATTTCACGAAGGTAATCGACCCGCTCCTCGATCTTGCGGGTCGAGGTGATCAGATCACGGATTTCTTTGGCTGTATCACCTTCCCCATCGATATTGGCCTGCAGTTTGTTGGTGGCCTGCTGATAGGCTTTGATCGTCTGCCCCATGGTGACCACCGAGAAACCGATCAGGACCGCGATTCCGACTGCCTCGAGAGCAAGCAGGGGTCTGCGTTTCTGAAAATCCTTGAGATGAACAATCGGGGGCGGCAGGAAGTTCATCCGCAAGGGGACATCGGAAATGCTGCGCTGGCATTGCCCGAGGAGGACCGCTGAGGTTGTCGATAGAATTTCCTCCAGGTCCGGATTCGGATTCCTGGCCAGGCTGTCGACATTCACAAGGGTCCCATTCATCGGGCTGCCGACTTCGCAGGCAATTCCGAGGCGGTTCTGAATAAAGGAATCGATCCCCCGCAACCGTGCGGTTCCACCGGTCAGCAGGAGTTTGCCGATCGGTTCTCCATCCGGCTGGGAGACATAGAAATCGAGGGTTCGCCGGATCTCATTGGCAATGGCATCGAAGGCTTTGGATAGAAACACCCGTGCACGGCCCGCCGGATCACCCTCGCCATACGCCAGTGGGTCTGTGCGGCGGTCGATGGTGGAATCCAGCTCGCCGGAGTTGATCTTGAGCTGCTCGGCTTCATCCATCGAAAGCCCCATCTGGTCGGAAAGGACCTTGGTGAGCTGATCGCCAGCCTGGGGAGCGGTTCGGATAAACTCCACACGGCCCGATTTGCATACAATAATATCTGTAGTCGAAGCACCGATATCGGCAATGGCGATAACTTCTTCGTTTTCGCTTTTTAACTGGGGGTAGTAGGCATCGAAAAGTGAAAGGGTGGTGACATCCAGGACATCCGGAACCAGGCCGGAGACTTTCAGGCTGGCACAGTACTGATCGATGATGGTCCGCCGGACAGCCACCAGGGTCACACCGAGTTCGGGGCCATCGCTGTCAAAAACATGCGAATCCAGAATGATATCTTCAAGTGGGAAGGGTATCTGCTGGCGCGCCTCATACTGGATCAGGCGCTGGAGGCGGTCACCGGAGACACGGGGGATCTTCAGCTGGCGCACAAAGCTGGCCCGGCCCGGGATTGAGAAAGAGACATGCCTGGCTTTGATGGAGTGTTTCTTGATGAGGTCCTTGAGGACCTCTCCCTGCCTTTCGATGACCTGGTCGGGAGTCATCTGGAGGGTTGCGCCGGTCGGGGCGGTATGGACCGCCTGCAGGCGTGCGGATTTCCCACGCGCTCCGATTGTCCCGACACCGACCTTCAAGGTATGACGGCCCGGATCGACGACCAATAGTGTTTTTGAACCTAAACCCAGCATGAGTTTTCAGACCTGTTTCTGATGAAGATGGATTGATGTGTTGTGATCAACCTGTCTGATGATTTCTGCCCGTGTTCAAATATAACAAACCAGCAACACAACGACACATTAATCCTGAGCGAATTTCCCTTTCGCCTGTTTTTCCCCGGATTCCTGGGGTGATCGTGGGACAATCGAAACGATGCTTCCGCGGACTCCATCCCCCGCATCTTCGGTATCACCCAGGACATCGAGGCGTTTGCGGGTCAGCACTGTTCCCAACCGTTCAGTCACTTCCACCGGCATCCGAAAGGCAATCTGTGTCTCTGGAATAGGACGCAGAGCCTGGAAGTGGATGGTAGCCAAGGTCCCTCCCACTCGCAAGGGGCTTTTGAAAACTCCACATTCGAAAAGGATCTGGCCTTCATCATTGCGGACCATGTTGGTCCGGGTCCACTCAAATGGGAAGCGGTCATGGTAGGGGGCATCATGGATGTTCGTGCCCAGGGTGATCCAGTTCCCGTCATCTTCATCCACAACCTTGAGGAAACTGGGATCGAAGTGGATATCCAGCCGGATCTTGTCCCAGGGAACGCCTCGAGGATTGCTGATTTTGACATTCACCTGAAAGGTTTTTCCCGCCTGAATGACAGTGGCTTGAGGATCGAGATAAATCCGTGTGCCTGCCTGGCCTTTGGGAAGTTTTTCAGCCTCTTTTTCAAGGGCCGCCAGGTAATCACCCTTGAGTGTCATGTGGCCGCTGATCACTCCATCTTTGGCGGAAGAGGTGCTTCCGAGCAGATTCACCCATCCATCCGCTGAGCCGGCATCGGAAGTATGCCCCCCGACAAAGGTCATTTCTTTCGGCCACTTCCAGGTCTGATCGGATTGAACCGGGGGCGCGAGGTTCTCCGGCCAGTCGGCGAACACAAAGCGGAGTCCGGTCTGTTCGATGGGAGCAAGGGCTTTGAATTTCATGGTGATTACAAAACCATGGCCGGTGGTTTTATCCCCGGTCGGGCAGCGTGCACGGTAATAGATCATCCCATTGGCAGGGTCGACCATGTTGAGATAAAAGGGATCTTCAGCAGGATCCCGTACCAGAGGGAGGCCGGAGCGAATTTTTTCGGAGAGGTCATAGGCATTCGGCACCCCCCGCATCCCGCCAGGAGGATCGATATATTCAAGGGTGCGCGGATCGAATGCCAGCGCCAGGGAGACCACTTCAAAGGGTTTATTTTTGGGATTATCGAGCCAGACATGCACAGGGAAAATATCACCCACATCGGCTTTCTGGTCCATCGGAGCGACACGGAGGGTGATCTGCCCTTCTGGTGGAATTCCGCCGGTTGGCTTGGCTTCCTGCCCCTGTCCGGGTGGGCCTTTGCCGGGAGCGGGTTTCCTTCCTGTTCCGGGCCTGGCTCCAGGGACTCCCGGAGCACCGGGAACAACAGGTTGAGGAACACCTGGTTGGACGACGCCGGGTTGCGGCTGGAGAGGTTGTGGGGGTTGAACAGGCGGGGCATCCATCTGCGGGATATTTATGATCTGCTGCTGTTGTGGTTGTGGAGCCGGGGGAGCCTGGACCGGAGCGGTCTGACGCGGTTCTTCACGGGTTCGGCCGGTGTTGCGCCGTCGATTGAAAATGGAATCCCGGGACCGCCCGGAACCGAACTGGGCTTCGGCCGGCAGGGTCAGAAGGACATCAATCCCTAAAAGTGAAATGATCAGCAGCAGGCAAAACCAGCGTGATTTTTCCCGGGGGGAACCAGAGGCATTCCGGATAATTCCAGGGAAAGCCGCACCCCGGATTCCAGAATTCTTCTGCCAATAAAATAGTACAGGTTTCGAGGCCACTGCCCCCCTCGCTGGAAGCTTGTCGATTTCTTGAGACTGGCTTGGGAGGCTCATTCTCTCCCCCTCCCGTTTTGAGGCTGTCAAAGAGTTCACCTTTTGTTTGAACAGCCTCACTGGAAATTATTCCCGCTTTAGCAAGTACTTGTCAATCTTCCGATCCAGAGTCGGGCGTGAAACTTTCAGAATGTTCGCTGCGCGTGTTTTGTTCCAGCCTACATGATTGAGCACACGGCGGATATGTTTTGCCTCCATATCATCCAGCGGAATCATCACACTGCCCGGATCCTCCTCTTCATCACCATCCCGGGGGCGCAGGAAATAGCTCTGGGTCAAAGCCGCATTGGGCAGATGCTCCACCCAGATTGTATCCCCTTCGGTCATGAGAACCGCATGGTGGATCAGGTGCTCCAGTTCCCGGATATTCCCGGGCCAGGGGTGGCGGCGCAGGATTTCAAAAGCTGCTGGAGATATCGAACGGACTGCCTTGCCATATTTGGTGTTGTAATAGGCAATGAAATGGCGGATCAAAGGATCGAGGTCGTCTTCGCGTTCACGCAGCGAGGGGATCTCGATATTGACTTCATTGAGGCGGAAATAGAGATCCTGGCGAAAGGCGCCCCGGTTGACCTCCTCGGCCAGCTTGCGGTTGGTGGCGCACAGCACCCGGATATCGACTGGTATGAGGGTATTGCCACCGACACGCTGAATGCACCTTTCCTGCAGGGCGCGCAGAATTTTCGCCTGAGCCTGGAGGCTCATATCTCCGATCTCATCGAGAAACAGGGTGCCATGATCGGCCTGCTCGAACCGGCCTTTTCGACTGGCGACCGCTCCCGTGAAAGACCCTTTTTCATGGCCGAACAGCTCCGCTTCAAGCAGGCTGTCCGGCATGGCGGCGCAGTTGATGGCAACAAAGGGGCCACCCGATCGGCGGCTTTCGGAATGGATAGCGCGTGCAAACAGTTCCTTGCCAGTCCCACTTTCCCCGGTGATAAGGATCACTGCTTCAGTCGGAGCGACCTTGCGGGCGAGAGAGATCAGGTTCCGCATGACCAGGCTGGTATGGATGATCTGATCGAAACTTAATAATTCCGGCATTGTTTTGAATCCTGTGGCTCTATGGGTAAAGATGCTTGATAAAAATCCAGAAAAGGGACATGATAAATTGATTTCTATCGGGGGGAATGTCTCACTTTTTTCCAATTATGTCAATTTCCATTATGACCTCACCCAGGCCGTATGGAGAGGTGTTGTCTTCTGATTTCCGAAGCCGGCTTTTTGGTTTTTTCTTCATCTGCCTGGTCATAATCTGTGAACTTTGTTCTGGGTCTTGTGCCCAGCAGGAGGAAATAAACCAGAGATTTCGCGCGATATTTCAACCCGGTGATTGCTGGTTTGCAGCCATTGCTGAGGCGAAAACCGGTCGAATGATCTACAGGCAACGCGCCGATCTTCCCTGCCTTCCCGCCTCCAATCTGAAATTATTCGTTACAACCACAGCTTTCGAATATCTCGGATCTCATTTTCGTTATCGCACCCCTTTGATGGGGCATGGCAGCCTCGATGGACAGGGAGTCTGGCATGGCGACCTGCTGGTGCGGGGAAGCGGCGACCCCACTTTCAGCGGACGGTTCGAAGCAAATGAGCTGGATGCCACCGCTGCCATGGACCGTTGGGCCGATCAGTTATTGAGCCGTGGGTTTCGGGAAATTCGTGGAAACCTGTATGGCTTCGATGATGTTTTCGATGAAAATTACTGGGGAGCAGGCTGGCCGGAGAAATCCTGGATGGATTGGTATACCGCTCCATCCGGCGGATTGATCCTCAATGATTCCTGCCTGGATGTGGGTATCTACCCCAACCGTCCAGGCCAGCCCCCTTCTTTGAGAACTGTGCCCGAAACGAATTCGATCCCCATCAATAATGTGGCTTCCACCACAGCGAAACGAGGGCGGAACTCACTTAATTTATCACGGCCTTTTCTCGGCAACGATTTCAAACTGTCCGGCCAGATCTCCTCTGGAAATGGCCCGGTGCAGGTCACTGTGGCTGTGAATGATCCGACAAAGTTTTTCATCGAGGTGCTCAAAGAGGTTTTTGAAAAAAAGGGGATACGGATATCGGGAAAAGCCATGGATGCTGACCTGGCCGAGAACCTGCCCACACGGGGCTGGCATGTGCTGGCCTGGAAAGAATCGCCGACACTGATTCAGCTGGCTCAGGTGATCAATACACGCTCACAGAACCTGTTTGCAGATTCGCTGTTAAAAACCCTCGGGCAGCGCCGCGCGGGATCGGGATCCTGGAAGGGGGGAGAAAAAGTTGTCAAAGATTTCCTGGCCTCCCTCAAAATCGATAACACTGCCCTGCAGATGGAAGATGGTTCCGGATTATCCCGGCTGGACCGTGTCACAGCGCAGATGACACTGGATCTGCTGCTGGCAGTCCAGAAGAAGGCCTGGTTTCGTGACTGGCGCCAGACTCTCGCAGTATCTGGCGGCACGGAAGGCTCTCTTCGCAAACGCTTGAACACACCTCTCCTTGAAGGCAAAGTATTCGCAAAGACAGGTTTTATCGATAATGTCTATTGCCTGTCAGGATATGTATTATCCCAGAACAATCGGGTTTATGCCTTCAGTTTCATGTTCAATGGAGGAAGCCAGGGAGGCAAGCATCCGCATGATCGAATGGAGGAAGCCCTGACTCTCCTTGCCCGGGATGAACCTTGAATTTGAAAACTCCCAGTTGACCAACCAGTAAAAATCGGCTAAATGGCTTGCTGTTATCCGAAAAAAGTGGAATTCTAACATTCACTGGATTAAAAAAATTGGTGGAAAGGGGAACAAGCAGATGACAAAGTCATCCGATAAAGCGATGTCCAAAACCCAGTTGATTGCAGAAATTGCCGATGTAACCCAGTTGAAAAAGCCTCAAGTTTCAGCCGTCATCGATCATCTTCTTCAGGTCGCGTATCGCGAAGCCAAATCTTCGGAAAAAGGGTTCAGCATTCCCGGGCTTGGCAAGCTGGTTGTGGTCGACCGGCCCGAGCGAATGGGGCGTAATCCTCAGACCAATGAAATTGTCAAGGTTCCCGCCAAGAAGGCTGTGAAGTTCCGCATCTCCAAGGCTGTCAAGGATGCCCTGCTAGGCTGAGACCGCGCTGGACATATCCTCCGGTCCCAATCACCAGGTTTTATCTTATCTGCTTCATCTCAGGGACCTGAACCAACCAGAGGACCGTTACTTGTGGAGTTCGAGAGGGCTCACAGGCAACGGTCCTTGTATTGATTGATCCAATTCGGACTCAAGGCCAATGACAGGATCCTTGAGTTTCCTCGAACCTTGGGGTGGCCGGCCTGCTCCATTGAAAAGATCGGTCTTCACCTTCAATTCAAGGCCTGCTGGCCTGGATGGGCTGGCGGAACCAGCAGCAAGTGGTTTCGCGGGCAAACCAACTTGAGGCACTTCTGTTGGCTCCTGCGCCGCCAGAAGTGGCGTGGGTGAAACTTGGGTCCTCTGCTCCCCGTCTGTTTTACGAATCAGCATCCAGATCACAGCTGCAGCCAGGATGAGGCTGCTCACGATCACGATGGTTTTCAGACGGGAATTCGCTCCTGGAACCTTGTTCATCAGGGGAGCGAGGACTTTTTCCGGGAAGTCCGGTGAGAAATCCCAATGACCGGTCTGGCGCAGCTGCTGGATCATCTCGAGGACCCTTTCGGAGTCAACGCGTGCATTGTCGTCCTGCGCCACCCGGGAAAGGATCGTTTCTTTGTCCTTTTCCGGCAGGAGACCGAGGTGATACTTCCATAATAAAAGCAGCCATTCTTTTCTTGATGGATCAGTCATGATCTTATCAGGATAAGGAAATCAGGAAGCCGCGGCAATTCGGGAAGCCGTTAATCCATGGAGGGGGGGCGTAGGAGGTCAGCAGGGGATTTTATGAAAAGATGAGCGGATGGTAATTGAACAAGAGCCGAATAAAGTAATTTATTATAGATTCTCCGATTGCTCGCCGACATCGTCTTTTATTTGAGTGTGCTCCGGCGGTCGAAACCGAAGACGATCTGCTTCAGCGGTTACGATGGCGCCTTTCAATAGATCATTCCCGTACCGTTCCAGGACTCGCCTGGAGACATCCGATTGCTGCCAACTTGCCAAGCCGACCAGGCGGATGATCCCATGGTGGGGATGCCCATATACCACCGCTAACTCCCCAAAATCTTTATCGAGTGTGATACAGACACGCCCTTCTCGGTGAGCAAGAGCGAGGATTTCATCATCACCAGGGTCAAAAGCCCAATCTCCAGACCAGACCACATCGTAGCCCGCCTGGGTCAATGTGGTTTTGACTCCCCCCCAGACACACGAATCCAGAAGAACCTTCATTTTGCAGTTTCCTGCAATTGTGGCTCGACTCGCTCATGTCCTACTAATCGGCGGGCATATACCAGGCAAGCCTGAATGTCTTCGGGTTCAAGCCAGGAGTATCCCTGTAATATCGTTTCTGGAGTATCACCGGCAGCCAGCATCCCGAGTACATGCTCCACTGCCAGACGACGCCCGCGTATGACCGGTTTTCCACCATAGATCTTCGGATTGTATGTAATCCGCCTAAGGAGTAATTGTTCAGCCATTTTCCTCCTCCTTTCAGGAAACTTCCCTTGCGTGCATCATAGCAGAAATGTTGACCCAGCTCCTCAATTTCCCGAGAAGCAGCAAATAAATCGGCTCCGGCCTTTGTCTCGAAACAGCACAAGGGTTATTTTACCGAGCATGCATGTCCATCCGCTGCTGAAGTTAAGGTATGACCTGACTGCACGATCCTTGAAAGCACTGATTTCCAGGGAGTTTACCAAGCTTGTCGTCCTCGGATCCACGACAGTGCTGTTCCTCGGACTGGAGACCCTTTTTTTCTACAGGATTTTCGAATTTTTATTCCTGCGGACAGAACCAGCCCTGCATATCATCTCACGGGCTTTGTCACTGCAGCTCCTGAATATGGTTTTCCTGGTGTTTTCGGTCATGCTGCTGTACTCCAACCTGGTCACCTCGATATCGGTTTTCCTGACTTCGACCGATATGCGAATGTTGCTGGTGTGGCCTGTCTCCAGCGGGATCCTGTTCCTGAACAAGCTCCTGGAGACCCTGATCCGCTCTTCGCTGGTTCTCGCAGTATTTGTCATCCCGGTGCTGTGGACATACGGTCATGTGCGAGGGGCGCAGTGGTGGTATTACCTGGCCACCCCCATCTGGCTGGTTCTGTTTCTGTTTATCCCGGGAGCGGTTGCAACCCCCCTCATGCTTTTACTGGCGCGAATATTCCCGCTCAGACGCCTGCAGCAGGGGCTGGTTGCTCTCGGACTGATAGCAATGACAGCAGGATTATTCGCATTCCGCCTGCTGAAAGTGGAAGAGGTTTTCTTCAATGCCGGGCGTCCGGACCAGCTGGTTCTCTGGGCTTCCTCATTTCATTTTCCGGAATGGTCCTGGGCGCCAGGGACCTGGCTGATCGAGGCGATTGACCAGGTGCTGGTGGGAGGGGCGAATGGGTTGAGGAGCGCAGCCCTGGGGAGGCTGCTGGTCGGCGCCCTGGGGCTTTCGGTCTTTTCAACCCTGATTGGAGCACCGCTCCTGCGGCGCACCTGGGAAAGATCCATGCCGGTGCCCCTGCGTAAGACAGCTCATCGAATGCCTTTCGGATCACCGCTGCTGGCAGCACTCGGGCTGGGCCGCGGCGATGCCGCGATCGTTCTTAAAGAGGCCAAGGTCTTCACTCGCGACCTGAGCCGTTGGAGCCAGGTGGCGATGATGATCCCCCTGATTGGTTTCTATCTGCTGAATATGCATCTTCTGCCTTTTCGGGATCAGTTCCGGGAGATCTATTTTCTGCTCAACCTGTTCATGATCGCTTTTATCCAGGCGGCCATCAGCGCTCGTTACCTGTTCCCATCCATCAGCTGGGAAGGTCCGGCGCTCTGGCTGCTGCGGGTTTCTCCTTACCCGATGTGGCGGCTGGTGGTGATCAAATTCGTTTTCCTCACAGTTCCGCTTCTGATCCTGACTGGAGTCTTATGTTATTTCTCTTTCTCGATGCTGGGATTCGAACAGAGGCCTTTGCGGCCATCCCTGATTCTGGCTCTATCGACCACACTGCTTTTGACATCGATGGCCATGGGATTTGGGGCAGCACTGCCCCGTTTCCGTTATGAACACCACCTCGAAATTCCACTAGGGCCGGGTGGGGTCCTTTACATGCTTTCAGCGCTCTCGTCCTCGATTGTCTATGTCATGCTGCTGGCGCTTCCGATGATTCGGAGCCTGCGTGGCGGTCTGTTCGAATGGGGGAACTGGGACTTTTCAAAAATTCACCCCCCGGATCACCTGACAATGATTGCATGGCCGGTTCTCTGTGCTGCCGGAACCCTGACCTGGCTGCTGTTTGGAATCGCATGCCTGGGGCGCCGGCAGGAATTCGACCGCTGAGAATTCGCCGGGATTCCCTCACACCAGTTTCAGGCAGCCGGTTCCATCCAGATTCAGCCCGAGGAGAAGCACCTGGTCGTCATAGATCAGGAGGTCATGGATGGATTTGAGTCCATGCTCTTCCGGTGTGATCTCCCACAGGTCCACTCCGGAATTGCGTCCCAGAACAAGGATGGAATCCAGATCCTCATGGCGGATCAGCAAGGCGGCCTGGACCATATCCATCGCCACACGGACCGGCTGGCCTTTCAAGGCAAAGAAATCCCAGCGTAAGGAAAGGTAAGGCGTATCCAGAAAGAAGACCCCTTTGTCGTTCAACAGCACAACTCCATCTTCGAGCACATGCAGAGACAAAGGTTTTCCCAGATTTCCAGCCGATTGAGTGAGCATCGACTGCTGAGCCATATCCCAAGAGCACACCTTCCAGAATTGCTCCTCACCCCTTTGAGGGCAGTAGAGGATATGATCTTTGATTCCAGCCGGCAGCGATTCAGCCAGGGATTCCGCAACACCGGGAAGATTTCCCGGCAGTGTCCATCTTTTCTCTTCCGGTTCGATCCGGAGAGAGTCCCCCTGCCGTGTGACGCCAAGTACTGCATTGGCAGCCGCACTCAGATAACAAATCTCGGTCTGTATCGGATTGTCCCAGGCACTGAAACTAAGATGACTTCCCTCATAATCCAGCCAGAAACCCTCCGTGGTGGCTGATGTCCGCGAAAAAGCAATGACATGATCTGTGACCCAGAGCCTCGGAATCCATGCTGAACCATCAGGGTTCGATTCAATCCCTGCGCTGTGTGGAAGGTCGATATGAATCTTTTCAGCCCAACAGCCTTCACTGAAGACATGGGCCGAAAGCACCTCCCCTTCCAGAATCCAGGCCTGATCACGATAAATGCAGCAGGCAGCCTGCTGTGGGTTGAACCTGGTGATGGAAAACAGTTCGGCCTGATCGCCGAAACGATCGAGAGCCATGATTTCGGTTTCGTTTTCATTGTGCGACTTCAACAGAAAAAGCCAGCGGCCAGCCTGGTGGAGGCTGAGAGGGATGCCTGCGGCAAGGGGAAAGCCCTCCTTGAGCCGGGCACGGCACTCAGCAGAACGGACTACCCTTGAAAGGACTTCATCCGGAGGAGGCTGGCTCCAATCGGGAAAATCAAAAGTGACCTGGAAGGGAGGCGCGGGAAACGGCGGGATCTCTTCAAAACTTTCGGGAAGGGATGGAAGAGATTCCGCCAGGGGCTGCTCCGGAACAACCTCTGACACGGGTGCTTCCTGCTCCAGGAGAGGTTCTTCTTCCGATTCCTCAACCAGAGGCGGTTCACCATTCAAGACATCTTCCCGTGGCAAAGGATCTGGAATCACTGTTTCGGTAGGTGGCATGGCTGGCGCGGGTTCCAGTGCCGGTTCAATCTGCGGAGTTATTTCCAGCGGGCTTGAAGCAGCGGGAATTTGAACCGGCGCAGGAGCCATGGGTGTTGGGAGTGCAGGCCGTGGAGTGCGACGGAACAGGCGGGCAAGCACCAGAATGAAGACCAATCCTCCCCCTGCTCCCAGAATCCACCAGGCCGCTTTGGCCGGTGCTGGACCTGCCCCAAGAAACCGGGCCATCCGGGCCTGCAGTGAGGCCAGCAGCCCATCTGCCTTCGAGAGCTGGCTTTGGCGGGCAGCGAGGGCGGCTGAGGCCATGGCGATACTTTTTGAAGCCACCTGTTCTCTCAGCTCGGCCAGATGGGTGGATAATGCAGCCTGAGTCGGGCTTTCCGGGAACTGAGAGACCTGCAGGCGCAGGTCTCCGAGCATTTTCTCAAGGGAACTTAAATCCGGAGAAGCAGAAGAGATCCGGGTTTCCGCCTGAAAAATAGCTTCTTCAAGTTTCTTCAATTCCCGCTTTTCCTCGAGCTGCGCATACTGTTGGGACACGCTTTTTTGAAAGGCCTGGATCTCCTGAGACCATTTCGCCTTCAGGCCGGATTCCGGAATCGCGGCTGCAACCTGCTGCAGCTGCTGAAGACTGGCCTGCCACTGATCTCGGGTCAGTGTTCCATCCGCCAGCAGCCCCTCCACCTGATTCATCTGCTTCTGGATAGCGGCAACACGATCTTCACAGGATGAGCGGATCCGATCTTTCAATTTCTGGATGTCTTTCCGGACCTTGGCAAGGAACTCTTTTTTTACTGTCGCAAAAGGAATCCCCCCGGCCCGTTGCTCGAGGCGTGCGAAAAACTCCTCCCAGTTCACATCGAGAGGAGTTCCAGCCTGAACCTGGGTGAGCATATTGTCATACTCACTCTGAACAGACAGAAAAATGGTCTGTGTCTGTTTGACCGGCTGGTCGGTTTGACGCATCAGCCTGGCGGTGGAAGAGGCCTCGGGAAGCAGCCATCCATACAGCAACGAAGCCTCATCGATCCGTACCAGGATCTGTTCGAGCGAATCCGCGAGTTCGGAAAACTGTTTCAGATTCGATTTGGGAAATCTTCTGGCCAGAACAGATGCCTCTTCGACCAGGTGGCGAACAGTGCTGCTGGTAGCGCCTTCGATCTCCCGGCGGGATATTTCGATCCTGTTGTTCCCTGCATCTTTGACCATGACCCGGTCCGGGTAGAGGCGTATCAGCTCATAAGCGGCCTGACGCCCCCCAAGGGTGATCTCGACCGGAATGGTGTCCGCTGCCTCCAGGACGGATGGAAGACCGAACACCCCCATGAGCAGAATGGGGAAAGAGAGATTTCTGTTATTTCGAGTGGATCGCATATCTCAGAGTTAAGGATAAACCGGCCGGGCCGGGAATGTGAGACAGCCTGAGGTGTTTGGCCAACCGGCGGAGACCTTGAAGGCCCTGCTTGAGATCATTTAGACTGCAAACCTGTCAGTGAAAGGATGATTTCATGAAAATTCACGAATACCAGGCCAAAGAGCTTTTCAAACGCCATGGGGTGCCGATCCCACGCGGCGAGGTGGCCTCAACACCTGAGGAAGCCCGGGCGATTGCCGAACAGCTGGGAGGGACCAAATGGGTCATCAAGGCCCAGATCCATGCGGGCGGACGCGGCAAAGGGGGAGGAGTCAAGCTGGCTGACAGCCTGGATGAGGTCACCAGCAAAGCACAGGCGATTCTGGGCATGACCCTGATCACACCCCAGACTGGCCCCGAAGGACGAGTGGTCAAGAAAGTCCTGGTCGGTGAGGCCATTCCGATCGCCCAGGAGCTGTATGCCGCGATCCTGTTCGACAGAACCCAGGCCTGCCCGATCCTGATCGCTTCAGCTGCCGGGGGAGTTGAAATCGAAGAAGTCGCAAAAGTCTCACCCGAAAAGATCATCCGCATTCCGATCGATATCCGCAGCGGACTGCAATCCTATGAGGCACGCAAAGCGGCATTCGATCTCGGACTATCCGGGAAAACCGCTCTGAAGGCGGCTTCCCTGCTCTCGGCCCTGTACCAGGTTTACATTCGTGAAGATGCCTCCCTGGTGGAGGTCAATCCCCTGATTGTCACCGAAAGCGGCGAGGTCCTCGCGCTGGATGCCAAGATGACAATCGATGACAATGCGCTTTACCGCCATCCGGATGTGGTGGCGTATCGTGATCTGGATGAAGAGGAGCCTCTTGAGATCGAGGCAAGCAAGTTTGACCTGAATTACATCAAGCTGGATGGGAATGTGGGCTGCATGGTCAATGGCGCCGGGCTGGCCATGGCGACCATGGATATCATCAAGCTGGCGGGTGGCGATCCGGCGAATTTCCTCGATGTCGGCGGCGGCGCAAGTGTTGAACGAGTGGCAGCAGCCTTCCGAATCCTGATGAGCGACCCGAATGTCAAAGCGGTTCTGATCAATATCTTCGGCGGGATTGTCCGCTGCGACCGGGTGGCTGGCGGTGTGATCCAGGCACTCGAACAGGTCAAGGTCGATCTGCCGGTCGTGGTCCGCCTTGAAGGCACCAATGCCGCCGAGGCCGCGAAGATGCTGGAAGATGCCCCGATTCAGTTCGGTGTGGCCCGCTCGCTGGAAGATGCCGCATCCATGGTGACCCGCGCTCTGAAAAATTAAAGCGGGCTGTGTTTCATGACTGAGTTGTCCGCGAAAGGAAATTTAAAATGAGTATTTTACTCGATGAGAAATCACGCGTGGTGGTCCAGGGCCTGACCGGCAAAGAGGGATCCTTCCATGCAGAACAGTGCATTGCCTATGGCACCAATATCGTGGCCGGAGTCACACCGGGAAAAGGGGGAACCACCCATCTGGATCGCCCCATTTACGATACTGTCCATCAGGCGGTCGATAAACAGGGTGCGGATGTCTCCCTGATCTTTGTTCCAGCCTCGGTGGCTGCGGATGCCATACTCGAAGCGAAAGATGCCGGGATCCGCCTGGCGATTGTCATCACCGAAGGAATTCCGACCCTGGATATGGCGCGAGTCCATGCCGGATTTCAGGATGGCAGGTGCCGCTGGGTCGGCCCCAACTGCCCGGGAGTCATATCACCCGGAAAGGCCAAAGCGGGCATTATGCCGGGGTTTATCCATAAACAAGGCTCGATCGGTGTCATTTCAAGAAGCGGTACCCTGACCTACGAGGCAGTCAAACAGCTGACCGATGTCGGGCTGGGGCAGTCCACCTGCATCGGAATCGGCGGAGACCCGGTCATCGGAACCCGCTTTGTCGATGCACTGGCACTGTTTGCCAAGGATCCCGAAACCCGGGCTGTGGTTATGATCGGTGAGATCGGCGGTGAGGATGAGGAAAATGCCGCCGAATGGATCCGCACCAGCGGTTTCGATAAACCGGTCATCGGATTCATTGCCGGGCGAACCGCACCTCCCGGACGCAGGATGGGACATGCCGGAGCGATCATATCCGGAGGCAAAGGAACCGCCGCCGCCAAGATGGAAGCCATGCAGGCAGCGGGCATTCATGTCTGCGACAGCCCGGCTGTGATCGGTTCGACTACCGTACGCGCCCTCAAGGGCTGAGCACCATTCCAGTATCTCTATTCCGGGGGGCTGCCATGCGAAAGATCTACCCATTGAACCAGAATTGGCTGTTCAACCACCAATTCGACCCGGCATTCAATGCGCTGGAATGCTCCGAAAAGGATTTCGAGCGGGTCATCCTGCCGCATACCAACCATCTGTTTCCGATCAGCGGATTTGATGACCGGGATTTTCAGTTTGTCTCCTCTTACCGTCGGCACATCCAGATTCCAGAGACACTGCGGGATTATGAGATCTTCGTGGACTTTGAGGGAGCCATGGCGGTCGCTCGAATCTTCCTCAATGGGAGATTTGTGTGCGAGCACTCTGGTGGATATACCCCATTCGCAGCGCGATTGACTCCTCATGTGAACTGGGGCGGAGACAATGTGCTGGCTGTGGAGCTGGATTCCAGCGAACGCCCCGATACACCACCCTTTGGCGGTCAGATCGACTACCTGACATTTGGCGGCCTGTACCGTGAGGTGAATCTGCGTGTGGTCAATCCGCTTTTTCTCGAAAATGTTTTTATCAAACCCCGCCAGGTCCTGAAACAGGATCCCCATCTCGAGGTGCTCGGATTTCTCCAGAACTCACAGCAGGTCAAAGGTGAGGCCACTCTTGAATTCGAAGTGACAGATGGTGAGCGGAGTGTGCTGAAACACAAAAGCAGGTTCAGCCTCGATGGGAACTCCCAGCAGACTGTCCAGATGACAATCGAGGGGGCCGGCCAGCTGACCCCCTGGGATCTGGACCATCCCCACCTTTATCAAGCTTCAGTCACTCTCCACTCAGAAGGTGTGGAGGTGGATCGATATCCGGTTCGGTTCGGCTTCAGAGAATGTCTCTTTACCCCGGAAGGGTTCACGCTGAATGGCAAACGAATCCAGCTGCGCGGCCTGAACCGCCACCAGACCTACCCTTGGGTCGGTGGAGCCATGCCTGCGCGTGTCCAGCGGATGGATGCGGATATCCTGCGCAAGGAATTCAAGGTCAATATTGTCAGGACCTCCCATTACCCGCAGTCGCCGCATTTCCTGGATCGATGCGATGAACTCGGGCTTCTGGTATTCGAAGAGATCCCGGGCTGGCAGCACATCGGTGACCGGAGCTGGCAGGATATCTCCTGCGAAAACATCCGCGAGATGATCCGGCGGGACTGGAACCATCCCTCGATCATTCTGTGGGGAACCCGAATCAATGAATCCCGGGACAACGATGAGTTTTATACTCGGACAAATTCGGCGGCGAAGGAGCTGGATGATACCCGCCAGACCGGCGGAGTCCGTTACCTGTTCGATTCCCACCTGATTGAGGATGTTTTCACTTTCAATGATTTTGATCCGGTCAAACTGCAGACACCGGTGCACCCGCTCCACCTCGTGACCGAGTTCTGCGGGCACATGTATTCGACGAAACATGTGGATAACACGGAAAGGCTCACGGAGCATGTGCGTCGTCATGCACATATCCAGAGCCTGGCAGCAGCGACCCGAGGGATCGCGGGAGCAATCGGCTGGTGCGCTTTCGACTATAATACTCACAAGGATTTTGGCTCCGGGGACCGTGTCTGCCACCATGGAGTCGCCGATATGTTCCGGATTCCGAAATTTGCCGCGATGGTCTACAAAGCCCAATGCCCGCCCGGAGAGGAAGTGGTGCTCGAGCCGGGCTTTCACTGGTGCCTCGGAGACAAAGCCGCCGCCGGCGGTGTGGGAGAAGCCTGGATCAACTCCAATTGCGATTCATTGAAGCTTTACCTTGGAGAGGATTATGTCGGAGAGATTTTCCCATCCAAGGACCTGTTTCCCGGGCTTCCGCATCCCCCTTTCAAGGTGGGGAAAGAGCTCGAAGGCATCTGGGGAGAGCGCTGGAAACCGCTTCGCATCGAGGGATGCCTGCAGGGCCAGCCTGTCATTTCACGAACACTCTCAGAGAGGGGAGTCGATGCTGTCCTGAAAATCCAGGCCGATTCCTTTTCACTCAACGGCGATGGTTCCGATGCAACACGAGTCTGGTTCATGGTGACTGATGAATTCGGAAACCACCGCAACTTTGCGCTCGGTTCGATACAATTCGAAATCGAAGGTCCGGGTGAAATCATTGGTGATAATCCCTTTGCGCTGACCGGAGGGTGTGGCGCTGTCTGGGTTCGTTCAAAAATCGGATCCGGCCCAATCCATCTGAAAGCCACCCATGGCTGGCTGGGGACACATGTTGTAACAATCGATGTCAACAATGAGTTCCACGAAAGCCTTTAATGGCGGAGATACGAGGCTTGCGCCGGATCAAACACTTTCCTAAAGTATTAAAAGAACTTGAAAAGTTGAGTGCCCTCACGAAATGCGCCTGTAAGTTTCTCCATTCATGGATGTCTTCAGAAAACACATCGCGGCTCGTTCATGAGAATGGATGAGAAGCATCCCCCGAGGAGGAACTGACTGATGGCGCAGATCAAATCACCCAATTACCATTTCCCTGACCGTTCCGGGCCGAAAGAGCTCGGCACCCCATTCAAAAAAATTGTCCTGGTTCAGGTTCTGCCCCCAACAATCAGCGGATTTGAATCCGAAGACCGTTTTGAAGAACTCTCCCGCCTGGTGGAAACACTGGATGGGGAGGTGGTCGGGCACATTGTCCAGAGGCGGCCGAACCCGCACCGGGAGTATTATGTCGGCCCAGGAAAAGCCGATCAGATCGGCTCTCTGTGCGACCAGACCGAGGCGGATACAGTGGTGATCGATGGCCAGCTGACTCCCACCCAGATCTCACACCTCGAACACGAAACCGGTTCGCACATCATGGACCGCACCGAGCTGATTCTCGAGATCTTCGCACGCCGTGCACAGACCGCCGAAGCCAAGCTGCAGGTCGAGCTGGCTTACCTGAATTATTTCCACCCCAGGCACGACCAGTCCACCCAGAAAAGAGCTTATCGTGGCGGTGTGCGCGGATTCGGAGAATCCGCCCTGGGCAAGAAAATACTGGCTACTCGCGCACGGGCTGACCTGCTGAGAAAAAAAATCGACAAGATGAAGAAGCAGACCGAAAGCAGGCTGCGCCAGAGATCGGACCAGTGGACTGTCGCGCTGGTGGGCTACACCAATGCCGGCAAGAGCACCCTCCTGAATGCCCTGACCGGGGAGAGCCTGTATGCCGATGACCGGCTGTTCGCCACGCTGGACACCACCACACGGCGCGTTTTTCTCAAGGAAAATCGAGTCGCTCTGTTCAGCGACACAGTCGGATTTATCCGACGCCTGCCCCATGAGCTGATCGCGAGTTTCCATTCCACACTGTCCGAGGCGCTCGGGGCGGATCTGCTGCTGCATGTGGCGGATGCCTCCGCTCTCACCCTGAAGGCACAGATGGAAACTGTTCAGGAAACCTTGCAGCAGCTGGGGGCGGATGAAGACCGTGTGCTCATCGCATTCAACAAAGTCGATGCCGCCGACCCATCCCGGATCGAGGAACTGAAGAGCCATTACCCTTCAGCGGTTTTCATCTCCGCCTGGACGAAAGCCGGACTGGGGGATCTGAGGAATGCTGTTTTCGAATACCTGGCGCTCAAGGCACGATCCAGCCAGAACTTTGCCGAAGCCGGGGTTTAATCTTCAGCGATTTCTTTCGTGCCTGACATCAGAACAATCATTGGCACCTTGTGGGTGGAAAGACACACCTTTTCAGTTGAAGCAGGAATGAAGAAAGTGCTGCCGACCGCAAGTGGCTGGCCATCCAGGAAGCCGGTTCCGGAAACCCCATTCAGGATGGCCCCCATTTTTCGTGCGGGCAGTTCCAGGCTTTCCCCGACTCCCAGCAGGATTGCTTCGACTTCAAAAAACTCATTCGAAGTGAGAGGAATGCGGAGGATGCCCTGATCGGGCGGAAGCGGAACCTGAATCGGTTCGGCTTGGGGGGGGCCGCCGAACTGGATCACCTCCAGGGATTCTTCCACATGGATCTTTCTTTCAGGCTTGCGGTTCCAGTCCCACATTCTGAAGGTGAGGTCGGAGGATTGCTGAATCTCGCAGATCAGTGTTCCGCCGAGAATGGCATGGACAGTCCCCGGAGGCACGAACAGGAACAGGCCGGGCTGGATCGGCAGAAAACGCACACAGTCCTGGACCCTTTTCTCGTTGATGGCCTGGTGGAGGTCCTCGCGTGTGACGCCCGGAAGCAGGCCATGGATGATCCGTGTTCCCGGCTGGCAATCGACCACATACCAGCATTCGGTTTTGCCGCGGTCATTCAAGCCCCGGGATTGGGTGTAGGCATCATCGGGATGCACCTGGACCGAGAGATCCAGAGCTGCATCGATGTATTTGATCAGGAGCGGGTATGCAGGCGGGGGATTGGCGCACCCAAGCAGCACCCGTGGGCAATTCTGAACCACCTCATGAAATGAACGGCCCTCATGGCGGCCATCGAGAATCCTCGAGGATCCTTCAGAGCGGTCGGACAGAACCCAGGCTTCGCCGAATTTCTCACGCTCAGGGGAATGAACCCCAAACATGGTTTCCAGGCGGGTTCCGCCCCAGGGGCGGGGTGCAAGATAAGGCGCCAGTTGAAAGGGTGATATCGACATAGGGAAACAGGCGGGGGAGGGTTATCTCCCCCGCAGGATCGGATTTTCCTCAGGGACAGGCTTTTTCCACGCAATAGACGCCCAGTCCACTGGTCAGTGCATTGAAGTTGGTCTCATTGAATGGGGTTTCGTTGCCATTGACCCCATCTCCAAGGTTCCCCAGGCCGCACACACCGATTGGCCAGCCATCATTGTTGCCACAGTTCAGGCTCGCTTCGGTGGTGCACAGGCAGCAGTAGAAGGACACCTGGCTTTCCACACGGACAGTTCCAGGTGAGCCGAGGCTGGCGCGGATATTACTGCCACCGCCAGCATTGATCGCATCAACAATATCAGACGCCAGAACCTGTTTCGCCAGATCGCAGGAGAAGGGTGTTTCATCGAATGGAGATTCATCCGCGACTGATGCCGGATCGACATCCACACTGACAAGTGGCACTCCCAGGCACTTGATTGGCCCGCAGTTCACACTCGCGACACCTGGCATCAGGCGGATCCTGAACGGAAGCGCCCCCGGCGAGGTATTCCCTGCACAGGCAATATTCAGATCAGCCGCCTGAATACATGTGAAGGGTGAAGTCGGCGTCGGTATCGGGGTCTCCGTCCGGGTTGAAGTGACGGTGGGAGTGTTGGTGATTGTGCGGGTTAGAGTCGGAGTCCGTGTATTGGTTGGAGTCCGGGTGTCTGTCGGGGTCCTGGTGACAGTCGGCGTCTGTGTGATGGTTGGAGTCGGAGACGGGACAAAGAGGATCGCCTCCCAGTCACCGGACACCTTGCACTCGGGATGATTGGCGAAGACCGCCTCCCAGGTGCCCTTGAAGGAGGTTTCATCGAATGGAGTCTCATCGAAGTCGGTTTCATTGAAGTCGGTTTCACTGCAACCGCCGGTCAGCAGGGTGAAGACGACACCATCGCCGCAGTCCAGGGTTACATTCGAGAAGACACCGCTTCTGATATCCACTTCCTGGGTGGTCATGCAGATGCTGTTATAAGGAGTCCCATTGCAGATGAAGGCCTGAGAGATCATGACAGACTCGATCAGGCTGCCATCGGGCGACACCATCAAAGATATCGGGCCATCGACAGCTGGATCGAGTTCGGAATCATAATAACGCCCTTCGAACCTTCCACCTTTGCAGATCGGAGTTGCAGTATGAGTCGGGGTGCGGGTATTGGTAACTGTGCGGGTATTGGTGATGGTTCTTGTGTTCGTGATAGTCCGGGTTTCAGTCACAGTCGGGGTGCTGGTGGCAGTCGGGGTGTTCGTCGCTGTGAAGGTATCCGTGACAGTGGGTGTCCTTGTAACAGTGCTGGTAAAGGATGGGCTGATAGTCGGTGTCTCGGTCACTGTTGGAACCGGAGTATAGGTCCTGGTGCACTGCAGGCGGCCATAAGAGGGGGTCGGGGTCCAGGTTCCCTGCGCCGGATTGGGTGTGGCAGTGGGGACCTCATGCCTTTCACCATAGATCAGGCTGAGCATGAAGAAGTCCTGGTAATCGATGACTTTGTCCGAGTTCAGGTCGGCGGTTGCCGAGTAGCCATTCTGGCCGATCAGGATCGGGATGGAGTACCACAGGTAACGTCCATATTCGATCGGATACACAACACGATCCCCATTGAGATCGCCACCACCCGGAGCGATGAAAGGCGCCAGGCTCAACACCGGGCTGACATTGACTGTTCCGACCGAGCCATTCTCCGCTGAATCGAGGATGCGTGCATTCACCTCTGTCAGGTTTGTGCTCCCCCAGTAGTTTCCGATGGCATTCATCGCTTTGGGAGAGAGGTGGATGATATCGAAATCATAATCGCCGCGTGACTGAATGATGTTGCGTCCGATGTTGCCGGTTGCGCCCAGATCGGGAACACTGGCGCCGGTGGTGTAAACCGCGGCGACCCGGAAGGGGCGGTTGTCACGGCGGTTATGGCGCCCATCCACTCCCAGAGAACACTGGCGCAGAGCCGGTTCAGCATCCTCGCTGAGCAGGCCATATTCGCCTGCATAGCCCGCCAGCAGGACCACACGTGTCAAAACCGGCCGGGGAATCGTGAAGGGATCACCGGTGGCTTTAACCAACCCACGCGAAGACAGCACTTTGCTGACAGATTCGAATGGCTCATAGCCTGCTTTGGCGCCTCCGCCGAGCGGGGCTGCATTCGCCACTGCGACTGCGGTTTCACCGCAGCTGTCGATGGTGGTGTCTCTCAGGAGCGTTTTCACCCCCTCATAAAGAGCTACACCCACTTCGGCATGGCGTACCTGGCAGAAAACCAGTTCCGATCCTTTCTCCGGATCGAGGTCTGCAAACTCAAGACCGCCCCACCAGAATTCATCGACTGGATTATCCGGTGTCGAGTCAAACTGGACCGGCAGATCATAGGTCCCACGCGCCGAGAGGCTGCCATAGACCCGCAGAGTCGGCTTGACCAGCCGTTCTTCATAAACCGCGGTATCGCAGGAGCAATCGACCGAAGACCCGAACAGAATCCGGGTTCCCGGTATGACTGTAACACTCACACCCTGGGCGATTTCGACCCTCTCTGTGTTCGGCGGCAGTTGCACAATTCCGGCCCAGACTTCATTGCGTGTAATGCGGACAATTCGTGTCTGGCTGCTTCCAGCGCAGGAAAGCACTGTGCCCTCATCATCCGATGGATCGAGATCGACCATGACCGGGGCATCGGAAGTCGAGATCGGAAGGTTGCTCAGAAGTCTTCCGGATGACTGAACCTGGGCTGATGAAAGCCGCACAAAGCCGATAACCGGCTCACGCGCCAGGAACAGGTTCCGGTCTGCCTTGAAGGAGGTGATTCCTGAGAAAAAGCTCTTCACCCGGATATCAATGCTGTCAGGCTCCGAACCCTGGATGAATACATTGAATCCAGGCCCCAAGCTGCCATTCACGGTCTCATCAACATCATCCAGGCCGAGGTTGAAAAACTGGGGATTCGGCTGGTTGCCGGTCAGGTTCACCTCGACACCGGTCTTGCACTTTTCAAAAATATTGCGGCGAATACGTGGGTTGCAGTCACGGTTCCCCTGCACACCAATACCGATCGCGCAGTGTTCGAACCGGCAGCGTTCGACCACCGAAGTGACATTATTCAGACTCAGTGCGGGAAAACCTCCCGCATCTTTGGTGGCAAGCCCGGCATTGGCAAATACGCAATAGCGGAAAATCGAGCGGCCCGAATCGGCATTGAAATCGGGACCGAGCACCTGGATGCCACCCCAGGCGCTGGTGCCATTTCCGATGAAATGGATCGGCTCATCCGCAGTTCCCTGCGCGATCAGGCGCGCCTGCGGGCTGACCACCAGCATGGCGCCCGGCTCAAAAATCACTGTGGAACCAGCTTGAATTGTGAGTGTAATTCCGGGGTTGAGGGTGGTGGTTTGGGCGATCCGAACCAGCCCACCGAGGGTCAGATTCTGGGACACTGTGCCGGGGAGGGATGTCGGGGTTGCTGTCGGTGTGCTGGTGCTGGGTGGAACCACAAACTGCGTGCTGGTGGCAGTTGCGGTCGGTGTCAGTGTTCTTGTCCGGGTCGGAACTTTTGTAGAGGTCGAGGTATTGGTCGGGATGTTCGGATCCGGTGTCAGGGTTCTGGTGGGCGTGGCAAAAGTGCGGGTATTGGTTGGAGTGCGGGATGGAGTCTGAGTTCGGGTGGGGGCTGGGACCTGGCCGAAGAGGGGGATGAAATCCACCTGTCCGCCATTTCCTTCCTCATCATCAAGGATGGTTGTATCGACAGTGGCCAGATCGAGTGACCCCCAGCTGTTGTTTTCGGCATAGATCAGGTTCGGGGTGTTGTTGATCAGGTTGCGGGTCCGATTGAGTGAGTCGATATTGCCCGCGATGGTATTTTCCCCATTGTCATTGGGGTTGCCGGGATCCGGATCGGGAGAGGGATCATTCTCCGGCACCATGGAAACACGCCCCAGATTGGGGGCGGCACTGGTGCGGATCAGAACACCATTCGAATTTCCTGTGATCACATTTTTTGTCAAAACCGGCGAGGAAAAATCAGAAACAGTGACACCAACACCGGTCAGGTGATTGATGATGGTATTTTGAGAAATGAAGGGGGCTGAACGGCTGTTCACACTGATGCCACCCGCTCCCGGTGCTGTGCTGGTGATCGAGTTATTGTCGATCAGCGGGAAAGCCTGGTCTGTGGCGATCACTCCGAACTGGAGCGAATCGACAATGATGTTATTCCTCAGAACTCCGGAGGAACGCAGGAACTGAACACCTGAATTGGCATTGCGGATCACCAGGTTTTCCAAAAGGGTGCGGCTGTCATCCGACTGATCGGTCACATATATGCCACCCCATTTCTGGGCGGGATTGGATGATTCCAGATTCACTCGCCTGCCTGCCGGAACCCGGGTTCGCATTGAACCTTGGATAACGATTTCTGTCTGACCGGCCGCGAAATGGGGTTCGCCTGCTGTCTGCGGACCAAACACCAGGGTCAGAGTGGGGGTTGCATCGACAATCTCAAGTGTGAGATCGACCCCTGAAGGAATAACCAGGTCCCGGTCGAATGTGACCACTTGCGTCAGGGCATTGGTGATCAGCCATTCATGGTCATTCAATTTGACCAGCGAGTTCTCGATCCTGCCATCGGGTGGGATGCGGAGCGCAAAGTACCCGAATGAAGACACCTTTGCCCGGACTCTGTTCCGGGCTGTGTCGTAACTGGAACATTTCACCAGACGCCAGGGGCCTTCCGGATTCGGAGCACGGTAAAGCCTGAGGCTGTTTTCATCCAGGCCGCTGATTTCCGAATCAAGATACTGGAAGATCAGGGTCGCTGAGACGAAGTTGACACGATCCGTGTGAACCCCCCAGAAAACATTCGCCAGATCCTGTCCTGGTTCTCCCGGAAACCCTTTAATGGCGGAATTGGAGCGTGACAGGGTTACTTCCACCGGAGTGGCTCCCCCTGCGCCATTATCACCCGCATCGAAGCCCACCCAGGTGCGGATCACCGGAGACAGCCTTCCTCCGATTCCGACCGGACCGGTCTTTCCGGGCAGGCAGGGTTCAGAGGCAGTGGCTTGAGGGGCGCTCCCATCACCGAATATCAGAGCCGCATAGCCCGCCTCATTTTCCCCCGGAGCGATTTCCGGATTATCTCCATTCTGGGCGGACACCCCAAAATCGGCATATCCATCCAGGTCAAAGTCTCCCGCACCTCTCGAGCAGTACCCCATGAAGTCATTTTCATTATCGGCTTCGATGCGGATCAGGCTGCTGGCGGCGACATCGACAGTCACCCCCAGGACAGCATCATTTGGAATGGCATAAACAATGCCCCCCCGGTTCCGGAGGGGGTCTGGAGAAGCGAAAGTGCCAAAGAGCGGGTTACCCAGCCCATCTCCATCGAAATCGGCTGCACCCATAGATTTGCCAAGGGCATCACCGGGATTGCCCCCAATGATGCGTGTTTCTCCGGCTGAGCCAGGGGCATTGTCCAGGTTGATCAGCTGGCCAGGCAGGGCGGCCCCACCCTTGAGCAGGAAGGACTTGCCGGCATTCTGGCGAACAATTGTGGCGGTCCCATCCACCACAGAGGGATCCGCATCGGCGGCGCCGATCAGGAGATCATCAAAACCATCGCCATCGAGGTCTGCGCCTGCCAGTGAGCCACCGGTCATTTCCCCGGGATTATCCCCAAGAATGGTGGTGGAAAGGATCCCGCTGACCGACCCGGCACTGGCTGGTGTAAATTGCCCGCCTTTCAGGCTGGGGGAACCATAAATGACATACACTTCCCCGCCCTGGCTGCCCGGGATGGATTGCGCATCCGGGTCACTCAGGAGGACATCCCCATAGCCATCTCCATTGACATCTCCGGCAGCGGCGGAAAATGCGAATCGTCCGGCACCGGCAGGAGGGTTGATAATGGTGATTCGGGTGGAATCAGTGGCGCTGGAAAGGTCCACATCGGCACCTTTCAAATCAGCGGCGCCATAGATAATGAAGGCTTTTGGGGGAACCTGGCCGCCACCATAAGCCCCGGCGATGATATCCCCTTTGCAATCGCCATTCACATCGATTGAGTCGATGGAATAGCCCAGAAGGCTGCCGGTCGCCTGTCCGAGGATTCGAGTGATCTGGGACGAGGGTGCCGCCAGGCTGAGGGTGGTTTCACGGATAGCGGCGGACCCATAGACGACATAGAGAGCGCCAGCCTGAGATGTCCCGCTGGCGCCCTGGGCCAGCGGAGCGGAGAGGATGACATCATCAAAGCCATCCGCATCGAAATCATGGCAGGTGACCGAATACCCGGCATTATCGCCAACCGTGGCCCCCAGAATGCGGGACTGGCCCAGCAGGCTTGTTGCTGAGAGCAGGACACTTCCTGAAACCGCAGCGGACTGCCCGAAAAGGATATACACTCCACCGGGTGTGGTCGGATTTGCCAGGGGGCGAGCCGGACCGCCGACAACCAGGTCATCCAGTCCATCTCCATCGATATCTCCAAATGCGATTCCTGCGCCATTTGTGGAACCGAGCCGGTCTCCGGGGTGTTCACCATAGACACGAATGACACGCGAGGCTTCAGTGCCGGGAGTCACGCTCAGGTTCAGGACTGCAGGAAATTCGGCCTGAGAACTTGCCTGGAGCACAGCCAGGCTGATCAGACTCATAAGAACAGTCAGTGCGGTTTTGGGAAAATGCACGGAGATTGCCTCCCGGAAGATTGCAAAAATAAAATATAAATTGGCCGAAACCGATTATGCGATGAGCATATACAAAGTCCGCAAAGTATATCCGTGAATGACGTTAAGGGTCAACCCAAATGGAGGCGCGGCCGATCGAATTTCCATCCGGGCAATCTCTGTGCGGTCCGGGACCAGGAAATTTTCGGCCGACAGGGGTGCTGGTGTTCCGGTTGAGTAACAGGTTTGTTAAGATGATTCATGTTTTACAGTCAATGAAGGAGGAAATTAATGAAATATCGGATTTTGTCTCTCACCTTGGCAGTCTTCGTTTTCTGCCCGGCTGTCATCGCCGCAGATCGTTCCGCGGTTCGTGCAGATATTTTCAAAATTCTCACCGAACTCACCCAGCCTCTTACCACCCAGCCGGAACCGGGAAAAATATGGCTTCTCAAGGTCAGTGGGGAGGTCATGGGGAAAAAAGGCCAGATCGAGATGGCCTGGGATGGGCAGGCCTGCCATGCACTGCAGGTTAAACTGGCCGACCTTCACCCGGTGTCCGCCGGATTCGGGACTGAAAAGAGCTGGCTGGCTCTCCCGGAAAAAGAAAAAGTATTTGTCGCTGAGCACCCGAAGGTGGAGGGAAGCTCCCTGCTGACCGGGTCCAAATCCTGGGAAGCCCTGGTAACTCAGGTCCCGGGATTTCTTGCCATGGCTATGTTTGTTCCCCTTCCCGATGATCTCCAGCTGGATAAAAAGGAAGACGGAACACTGGTCATCAAGGACGGCCGCGATCTTGCGCTTGAGATCACCAAAGGCCCGGAACCCGGCCACCTGAAAATCATTTCGACCTCCGAAAAATTCCCCGGGCGGATCGAAGCGACCGCCTGGTCCCAGGTGGAGCATGGGCAGATCGATGCCATGCTGGCTGTTCCGGCATTCACTGCCTCTGAACAGGTCGAGGTGGACCACCTGCACGGGATGCTGCGAACCCTGGCGGATTTCGCCGCGGAGAATGTGCTGCAACGGATCAACAAGGACCTGGTTCCCGATCCCCTCGCTGGGGTCCCCAGAGTCGATGGAGTCGCAGTGGTCAAAGTCTCCGGAACACCGGAGGAGATGGGGATTCAACACGGAACCTTCCTCAAAGAAGCGGTTCATTACAACATGCACCGCACTTTGCATGGGGTGGGCCTGGTGGCCACAATCGAGACCGGAAAATGGTTCCCGAATGAGCTCGCAATGGCCTGGAAGGCTCAGGAGAAATACATTCCGGAGCGCTTCATTCGAGAGATCGATGCCATGTCGGATGCGGCCGGGATCCCGCGAGAATGGGGGCACAGTGTGAATGTGTTCCCGGAGCTGTTTCACTGCAGCGGACTGGCTTTGCGTGGGCAGGCCACAGTGGATGGGCATCTTTATCATGGCCGTGTGCTGGATTACATGACCGGGATCGGGTTGCAGAGGACCGCGGTGGTCATGGTGTTCCAGCCAAGAGATCAAAACGCCTGGGTCAGTTATTCCTATGCCGGGCTGTGCAGCACGGTGACAGCCATGAATGAAAAAGGGTTGACCATGGGAGAGATGGGGGGCCGCGGCGAAGGGTATTGGGATGGAATTCCGATGTCCCTGATGATGCGTGAAATCATGGAGCGTTTCGAAACCACAGAGGAAACCCTGGCCTGGATGCAGTCCGTCCCGCGCACCTGCGAGTATTATTATGTGCTCAGCGATGCCAAAACGAAGAACATGGCCGGGATCGCTTCGATGGCGAAAAAACTGGCCGATGAA
>WBZO01000615.1_pt1 | contig 70397 bp, 51 predicted proteins | sample 5204261 | NCBI WGS metagenome assembly WBZO01 (sample SAMN12412400, study PRJNA552823) | activated sludge metagenome | isolation source: activated sludge from anammox sidestream of wastewater treatment plant... | place: USA: North Carolina | collected 2017-09
CGCCAGCGGCGTCGGGATCTGGCCTTCCAGATCCATGGGCACCAGCGCGCGGCCGTTCGCGCATCCGCGCACGACCACTTCGGCTGACTGCTCGTCGGCCTTCGGCCGCTCCTGGGCCGCACCCGACACCGGTACGATGCCTGCCACGAGCACGGCAAGCCCCAGCAGCCCGTGGCGAAAGTGGCGCTGCATTGGACGGGCGGGGTATCCCGGCTGGCGGCGTTGCTCCTCCTTCGAATACTGGCCGCATTCCCGGTCGTCGCGCCTGGCCATCCGGACGCCGCGCCCGTCTCGGTGCGACGCGGCACCTCCACCACGGACTGCCAGGACGGCGAGACGGGAGGCGGTGAACACGGAGAGCTCTCCTTGGCGGACGGCGCCTCCAGCAGCTTACCGCACCGCCGCGGAAACCGCGATGCGTGGCAGGTTCCGCGATCCAGGCTCAGAGGCGGCCCGCTCGAAGCCGGCAACCCCTCCAGACCGTGCGATCTCGTGAGGACGCCGGCGTGGCCCGCAGGGCAGGGGGCCGCGCCGCGCGGGCTCTGGCGATCGTGGTGAGACCGCCCCGGGGGCGGAGGAGTATGCTCGACGCATGGTCCGGATCGTCCTCCTGCAGGGAGACATCACCACCCAGGACGCCGACGCCGTCGTCAACGCCGCCAATTCGTCGTTGATGGGGGGCGGGGGCGTTGATGGCGCCATTCACAGGGCGGGTGGCCCCGCCATCCTCGAGGCGTGCCGCGAGATCCGCCGCGCGCGGTATCCCGACGGCCTGCCGACGGGAGACGCCGTGGCCACCACGGGCGGATGGTTACGTGCGCGCTGGGTGATCCACACCGTGGGGCCGATCTATGCGGCCGAGCGCGAGCCGGCGGTGCTGTTGCGCGGCTGTCACGAGTCCGTGCTGCGGGTGGCCGACGAGCTCGGGGCGCAGGTCGTGGCCTTTCCCGCCATCTCGACCGGTGTCTACGGGTATCCGATCGAGGAAGCGGCGCCGGTGGCGCTGACGGCCGTTCGCGCGGCGCGGACGCGGGTTCGCGAGGTGCGCTTCGTGCTGTTCGACACGACGGCGCTGCGGGCGTTCGAGGCCGCCGCGGCAGCCCGCGCCTGATCGGTTCCCGCGCGGCCGCGTCATCTGGCGGCGACGGTGTACCTCGTCTGCAGGAACGCGACCAGGTCAGCCAGTTGCCGGATCGTCATCTTCTCCGTGTAGTCGGGCATCTTCGACTTCGATCCTTCCTGGACTTGCGCGGCCGGATAGCCCGAAGCGAAGTGCGAGGCCGGCAGGATGATGTCGGTCGTGAGGTCGCCATCGGTTGGCGGCAGCATGGTGCGGCCGCCCAGGGCCACAGGTGTCGGGAACGTTGGAGCGGGCAGATCGACGCCGGCCACGGTGTGGCACGTGGCGCACTGCAGGTCGACGAAGGCTCTCTCGCCGGCCGTCGCATCGCCTGGTGGCAGGCGGAAGCCGGACGGCGAGTGCCGGCCGGAACAGCCCGACACCAGCGCGGTGATGATCAGGACCGCCAGGACGCGCGGCAGCGTGCGTGACATGACGCCTCCCCGGGGTTGGACGTGACCGGTCGGGACAACCCCTCGACCCACGACAGTCAATTCGTTTGCCAGTCGCGCGTGCGCGCGCGGAGCGCGCCATTCGCGTGGCGGTGGGCGTCAGACGCCGATGTCCCGCCGGAATCAGGGCCGTGTGCCGGGAATCCGGCAATGGGAGAACGGCGGATCGCCTCGCGGATGACGTGAGCCCCTGGGCACTCCTGCGCCCCGTGGAATCCGGGGGGCGCCGAGCCCCCGGATTCTCACCTCCTGGCGGCGCGCCGGCTTGCGCCCCGCTCAGTCCCCATCCATGCCGGCGTCCGCGCCAGAGGGCCGGGGCCGCTGAGGCATGTCCTTCCAGAACGGCGAATTCAGGCCCCACGGGTCGAACGCCACCTCGCCGCCGAACATCGTCAGGTGGTTCTGGATCCGTTTGTTCCCGTGCAGTTTGCCCATGCCGGCGTCGCGGTAGTCGAACTCGCCCGTCAGCACCTCGAAGACGGCGACGTCGGCCGTGCTGCCCACTTTGAGCGTGCCCAGTTCCGCGCGCCTGATCACCTTCGCCGGGTTCGCCGTCGAGCAGCGGATCACGTCCTCGAGCGACATGCCGAGGCAGAGGAACTTCGACATGACGTTGGTCATGCTGACGGCGGCGCCGAGCAGGGCGCCGGCATGCAGGTCGGTGCTGATCGTATCCGGCTTGAAGCCCTGCTCGATGAAGGGAATCGCGACGTCCCACCTGAAGCTGCCGCCGCCGTGGCCGACGTCGAAGACGAACCCCTTCTCCTGGGCTTCGACGAAGAAGCGGGCCACCTTCCCGTTCTCGTCGATGTAGGGTGGCTTGCTGAGGAAGTGCGTGTGGATGTCGCCGGGGCGGCCCTTCTCGAGCACGAGATCGCGATAGGTCCTCGCGGGCCAGTTTCCTTCGGCCGGGCGGGCGAAGAAGTCGAACATCACGGGCAGATCGTTCCGGCGTCCCACCTCCACGGCGGCCTCCACCGACGCCCACGGGGTGTGGATGGCGTCGTAGGGCACGCGGGGCCCGTAATGTGCCGACTTGATGCCGACGATGGCGCCGGGGTACTTCGCGAAGATGCCCTCGCCGCCTGGCAGCATCGGCGGGATCTTGAAGGTGAGCGGATCGTGCTCGTTCATGTCCATCCCGGGCGCCGAGATGTTGATGAACGCCAGGATGCGCATCCGCGACTTCCGGACGATCTCCATGAACTGCGGGAAGGTGTCGATGCCCGCCGAGCCCGCATCGACGCACGTCGTCACGCCCGCCGGCAGGCAGACGTCGTCGGCCACCACGAAACGCAGGAGGTAGTAGAAGGGTGTGAAGGTGTAGAAGACGTGGACGTGGATGTCGATCAGGCCGGGTGAGACGTACAGGCCCGAGGCGTCGATCGTCCGCTTCGCGTCGGCTGCGGGAAGGTTCCGATCGACGGCGGCGATTTTCCCGCCCGCGATGGCGACGTCCATGATCTCGCTGATGTTGCTGGCCGGATCGATGACGTGCCCTCCCTTGAGCAGGAAGTCGTACTTGCCGTTGGGCTGGAGCACAACGGTCTTGCGTGTGCCCGCGGCGAGGACCGATCTGGGCGCAACCGCGTCCAGGCCGGCGCCGAGCAGGGCGCCTCCGGCCAGCGACCCGGTCAGGAATCGACGTCTCTTCATGGCTGTCCCTCCAGGCGGACGTGCGGTGGTGGCGGAAGCATCGTGCCGCCCGGGCATGGGTGCGCCGGCCGGCGGCTTCCGCCAGCCGGAGCTTACATCCGTTGTCCGGCGCCGGATCAAGCTGGGCGGGTGCGGTACGGTCAGAAGACGATTTTCACTCCCAACTGGATCTGGCGCATGTTCTGGGCCGACGTGATGCGACCGAACGTTGCCGTGCCGAACACCGACGCCGGGTTGTTGAGGTTCACCTGGTTGAAGACGTTGAAGAACTCACCCCGGAACTGCAGTTGGGCGCGCCCGAGCCCCAGCGAGATGTTCTTCTGGATGGCCAAGTCCGTCGAGTTGCGGCCCGGGCCCCGTACCGGGTTCCGCGGGGCATCGCCATAAGTGTAGAGCGCCGGCAGGGCAAATGCCGACGCGTCGATGCAGTTCGTCAGGTTCGAGCCGCTGCAACTGGCCTTGGGCGTACCGACCAAGTTCGGCCGCTGGTTGGTCGTACTCGTGTTCGCGCGGTCGCCGGAAATCGTGACGTTCACCGGACGACCCGATTCGAACGTCGTGATGCCGCTGATCTGCCAGCCCCCAAGCAGACCGCGCAGCAGGGGCTGCGGAGACGTGCGGAAGAAGGGCAAGTTGTACATGTAGCTGGCGACGAACCTGTGCGGCACGTCCCAGTCGGAGGGGGCGTAGTCGGCCCAGATGTCGTACGGGTTCGGTCCCCTTCCCGCACCTGAGTTCGAGTGCGTGCCCATGTCGTAGGTTCGCGACCACGTGTAATGCGCGGTAGCCTGTAGTCCGTGCGTCATGCGCTGGCGCAGCACGACACTCACCGCGTCATAGTCTGCGATCAGGTCGTTCTTGATCGTCCGGACCTCGCCCCACAGCTGGTTGGGTCGCCTGGGATTCACGGCGCCCGGCCCGGGATCCGGGCTGTTGTTCATGAAGCTACGGTCGAGATGGCTCGTATTCGATCCGACGTATTGCAACTCGACGACAGAGCCTGCCCACACCTCGCGCTGGACATCGATACTCCACTGTGTCTTGCGGGCCGTCGGCAGGTCGCGGGTGGGCGAGATCACGTTCGGATAGGCTGCGGTCGAGGCGGTGCCCGTCGGCTGCTCGAGTGTGTAGACAGGATTGCCGGTCTGATTGGTGAACAGATACAAGGCGCTGAGCGGCGGGTTGTTCGTCAGGAACGTGAAGGTATTCGTCTGGTTCGGGTTGAAGTACACGCCAAGCCCGGCCCGGACGACGGTCTTGTCGTTGGGACGGTAGGTCGCGCCAAGACGTGGAGCGAAGTTCTTGTAATCAGCCTCGTAGAACTTGAACCCGGGTTGCGGGGGATCGGCCGGGATGAGCTTGGTCTGGTCGGCGTTGAGCATGGACGCCCATCCGGTCGTGGTGAAGACCGGCAGGTTCAGTTCGTAGCGCAGCCCGAGGCTCAGCGTGACGCGCCGCCCAATCTGCCAGTTGTCGTTGATGAAGAAACCGTTGCGCCATCCGGCCACGTGGCCACGCAACTGCTCGACGGCCGTGTTGACCCTCTGGGGAACGCCAACCATCAGGTCGGCGAACGCGTAGCCGGTCATCTGCCCGTTGAAGGTGAACGACCCGCGCGGCTCGTTGGCGGCCTCCCGGCCAGTGGCGAGGCGGCGCAGGTCGAAGCCCGTCCGGAGGTTGTGCGCGCCGCGGCTGTAGGCAAGCACGTTCGCCACCTGGAACGTTGTGTCGTCCTGAAGCCAGTTGCTGCCACCGACGCCGAGTTCAGGCGAACCGGTGACGAAGAAACTCGGGATACCGGGATTGCGGAACCGCACGTCTCCGTCGAATCCGGGGATGCCGAGTTCGGCACCCGCGTTGCCCAGCCCGCTGTAACTGAAATAGTTGTAGCTGTCGTCGGTCACCTTGTGGTAGCCGATACGAAAGTCGTTCAGCAGAGCCGGCGTGAGCGTGTGCGTATAGGCGACCAGGATGTTCTGGTTGTTGCGCGGAGCCTGCCGGCTGTTGACCGGAATCGAGGCCGTGACGCCGTTGACTTCGTCCTGCCAGTTGTAGCGCACGTAAAGACGGACTCTGTTGCCGATCGTCTGATCGATTCGCGCCAGCAACTGATCGGTGTCGGCGTCAGATCCGGTGTTGGCAAGGTAATTCGCGCCGATTCCGGGCCGGTTCGGGAGCGGGTAGTACTGGACGGCGCGCAATGCCTGAGGAGACAGATCCGAGAGGGGAATGACGTTGCCGGGGTAGCGCGCGAGCGTGTAGGGGTTCACGATAGCGCCCGGATACTCGGAAAAATCGCCCCGACGCATCTTCTCGGTCGGCATCGAAATCAGCGAACTCGTCTCGGACTTGCTGCGGATCCCCTCGTAGGCCGCCATGAAGAACGTCCGGTTACGTCCGTCGAAGAGCCTCGGGATCGTCACCGGGCCATCGTATTCCACGCCGAACTGGTTGTAACGCAGGGGGTTCGCAGGCTTGCTGCGGTCCTCGAAGAATCCGCGGGCGTTGAGGGCGTCGCTCCGAAGAAACCAAAACTGCGACCCGTGAAACGTGTTGGTGCCACTCTTGGTGACCACGTTGACGTGCACGCCCAGGTAGGAGCCGTACTCCGCCGACGTGCTCCCCGTCTGCACCTCGACCTCGGTGACGGCGTCGACGATCGGCCGCATGCTGGTCGAGGTGAGCAGGTTCGCCGCTGTGTTGATGCCGTCCAGTGCCAGGCTGTTCTGGATGCTGCGTTGCCCGGCGCCCACGAAGTTGCTCGTGCCGCCAAGGACACCAGGCGTCGTGCCAGCGAGCGTCCAGACATTGCGGTTGCTCACCGGCAGTTCCTCGACGGCGCGCTGGCCGATGCTCTGCTTGATGGCGGCGCTGTCCGTCGCCAGCAGGGCAGCGGCTGCCGTGACGTCCACGGTCTCCGAGATGTCTCCCACTCGAAGTGTCGCATCGGTGCGCACGACCTGGTTGGTCGCCACCTCGACGCTGTTCTCGACGAAGGTGTTGAATCCCTCGAGCGCCACCGTGATGCGGTAGGTTCCGATGCGGACGAACTGGATGCTATATCGGCCCTGTGCGTTCGTGGTCGTCTCGTAGGTGTCCTGGGTGCCAAGGTTGACCGCGACTACGGTGGCCCCTGGTATGACGCTGCCGCTGGCATCGGTGACCGTACCGACGAGGGCGGTCTGGCTGGCCAGTTGTGCCGCGGCGCTGCCGGACCCGAACAGGCATGCAATCAACACGAATCCAACCGCCCACCGTGGCATCTTCATCTCCCTGTCCTGCCGAGCCTGTCTCGTGTCGTCTGGCGACACGGCGCCGGCCTTCTGACCGAGATCGACGGTCTTCCCGCGCGCGTGGGTGGTGTCATGCCACGGCCAGCGCGCACCAGGACCCAGTCGGATCGCCGATAGGCCCGACCGGATCCTTACTCACAACCGGGGAACACACGAGCCCGAGTCCACTGAGCAGGTGCGAAGCAGCGGACGGGCTGTCGGTGCAGTGCGTGATGCACGCGTTGGTATAGCACCAGGATGCGGCTGGGTCAAGACTCTTCGACAGCGGCGCAGATGAGTTACAACCTCAGCCGCTGCGTATCAACACTCGACGTAAGTGACTCTTCGAACAGTGACTCGAGATGCGCGGTGATCGAACGACGCGGGAGGCGAAGAATTCGAGCGGTGGAGCGACCGGGCGATCTCATTGACGTGAATCAGTCGCGCGTCGAAGCGCAGTCAGTGAAATCAGGCCGAGGATTACAGACAATCACAGTGCGCGCGCGGTCAGTGAGTGTCAGGTCCGCTCGACGGCCTTCGCTGAAAATCGTGGCGAAGCGAATCGACGGCCGCAGTGCCCCCAGCAAGGCCAGTCGGCCGTGCGGAGGCGTGCCTGTCTGTGTGCGATCCCAGGCCTCCGTGCATGAGCCGGGCTACTGCTGGATCGAGGCCGCGGCGCCCGCCGCCTCACCGGGCCCGCCGGCTGCCGCCGCGTTGCCGGCATCCCCCGCCGCGAACACCGTCCGGTCGAGTTGTCCCAGCACGCGCGCCGTCACCGTGCCGGCCGTCATCGAGCCGCTGACGTTGATCGCGGTGCGGCCCATGTCGATGAGCGGCTCCACCGAGATGAGCAGGCCCGCGAGCGCGACCGGCAGGTTGAGTGCCGAGAGGAGCACGAGCGCGGCGAAGGTCGCGCCGCCGCCCACGCCCGCGATTCCCACCGAGCCGATCGTCGCCATCATCACGACCGAGGACATGAAGGACAGCGACGCCGGGTCGATGCCCGCGCTGGGCGCGATCATCATCGCGAGCATCGCCGGATAGAGGCCGGCGCAGCCGTTCTGGCCCACCGTGGCGCCGAAGCTGGCCGCGAAGTTGGCGATGGCCGGCGACACGCCGAGGCGCGAGACCTGCGTTTCGACGCTGAGGGGGATGGCCGCTGCGCTCGACCGCGAGGTGAACGCGAAGGTGAGCACCGGCCAGATCTTCTGGTAGAAGCGCTTCGGGCTGAGGCCCGCCACGGCGAGGATGATCGTGTGGAGGACGAGGATCACGCCCAGGCCCACGTAGGACGCCACCACGAACCCGCCCAGGTTGATGATGTCGTTGACGTTGGAGTTGGCCACGACCCGCGCCATCAGGGCGAGCACGCCGTAGGGGGTGAGGCGGATGACGATGCGCACCAGGCGGAGGATCAGTTGCTGGAAGGTCTCGGTGCCGTGCTGGATGCGATCGCCGAGCTCCGGCTTGTCCCGTCGCAGCGACAGCACCGCGAGGCCAAGCAGCGACGCGAAGAAGACGATGCCGATGATCGACATCGAGCGCGTGCCCGCCAGATCAGCGAAGACGTTGGTCGGAATGAAGGATTGCAGCAGGTTCGGAATCGTGAGGTTCGTGACCTCGCTGGCCTGTGTCTGGAGGGTCGCGCCGCGCTCCAGTTCACGGGCGCCCTGCACCAGCCCGTCGGCCCGCAGCCCGAAGAGCCTGGTCATGGCGATGCCAATGGTGGCCGAAACCGCGGTGGTGCCCAGCAGCAGGCCGATCACGCTCCCGCTGATGGCGCCCAGCGCCTTGGCGTTGCCCAGCTTGATGACCGCCGCCAGGATGGAGATGAACACCAGCGGCGCGATGACCATCTGCAGCAGCCGTACGTAGCCGCCGCCGACGACGTTCACCCACGTGATGGTGTCGCGGACCGTGGCGCTGCCGAAGCCGTAGACGCCTTGCAGCGCCGCACCGAGCGCGGCGCCGACCACCACCGCGAGCAGCACGTTGATGGAGAGCTTCGCGCCGGCCCGGGCCCGGCGTGCCAGCCAGGCGATCACGAGGAGGAACAGCGCCAGGTTGGCAACGACCGCGACGTTCATGAGCGCTCCCGGGATGAGCTGGCGCCGATCGACCGGCGACCAGGCGGGGGAGAGGTTACCGCGCCCGGCTGCGGGGAGTCCATGTCGCAGACTCCGGCATGTCGACGGCTCCGCTCTGCTCGGGCTGGAGCCGGCTCAGCGACGTCAGGGTGCCGTGTCTTGGCCGCCGGGGAGAAACCCGCCGGAGGGAGACGCCGAGGGCGGTTCCCCAAGATCTGGCGTCCCCAATTTGCGCGAGTTGGAACCAACTCAGGGGTTGGCTGCGCGCCGTGGACGGCTTGCGGCGGGCGGCGTGATGACTGGACGAGCGTCCCGCTCCCCAGAGTTCCGAAGCGCCGAATCCACTTGACTGCACTTACGGCTTCGCGGGCGCCGTCACCGCGGGGACGGGGGCATCCTTCACAACAAGGGCGACACCAGACAGAAGCGCTCCGAGGCACAGGCACCAGATGCACCACCGCACAAGGGCGTACTTCGGAACGCACACCTTTGTGGCGAGATCGAACACATGACCGAGCAGATGGTCGGTCATGTCGCCTGTCGAAAGCGTGGCGAAGCCAGCTCTGAACTCGTCTTGGCTGCAGTGCTCTGCGATGCCCTGCCAGTAGATGAACGCCTTCGGCTGCGAACTGCCCAGCCGAGGTGCGACGACCCACGCAGCGAGTCCCACACACGCGAGAAGCCCCAGCGCTCCGAGCAGCGTGAGCCACGAGGAGAACGCCCATGCATTCGGCGGTCCCTGCAAGAGCGGGATGTGCGCTTGGGCGCCGTACAGGGCTGCCAAGACTGCGCCCGCGATTGTCCCTGCGAAGGCCGCCTTGGAGTCGGCGAAGCGTACGTATTCGTTGAGGTACTCATGTACGTGCCAAAGGAAATCCTGGCGCGTAGGTCCATCGACATTCGACTCGACGGCAGAGGTTGAAGCGCTCAACTCGGGTTGGACACCAGAAACGGAGCCGTCCCCAGTCGGGCCAGAACTGGCCCCCGGAAGCGGCTCGGGCGGGGCCATTAAATGGTCCACCGGCGTCGCAGGCGGCTTCGGTTGCGATTCGTCGCTCATTGGAGCATCAGAAGACCGGTGCGGCGAGCCGGTGATTCAGTTCCCAGGCCTGGTACGGGGCTTGGGTAAGCGTGTACACGAACCCACTCGGTTCTGGACAACGGCGGCAAGCCGTCTGCCATCCGACTGGGAGATTGGCGTATACCTCCTGCCCCATGCAAATCCCGCCGTTTGGGATTCGGTTCATCAGTTTGCACGCGATGTTCGCGGTAGTGCCGATCGCGACGATGCTGCTGCTCTCGCCACGCAGGCCGACCCGCGCAATAGTGACCGGTCCGACATCGATTCCGATGCGGAAGGCAATCGGGGGCAATCCCTGGCCGCTGAACCACGGCGTCATCAATTGGTCGTTGACGTAGTGCATCACCACAGCGGCTTCGACCGCAGGTCTGACACGATTAGCCGGCGTCGCCCCGTCCTCGCCGAAGTACGCCATTAGCCCGCATTATTCGTGAAGGAGTGCTTCAGCGCTGCGGTGCGGCGTGATGGTAGCGCGTACGCGCGGGTTGAGGATCCCGAAGGCTCGAAAACCGCGGTGGGACCTACGGATGAGGAGCCCGCAAGCGGGTGGGTGGACGCCGGTGTGGACAGCTCCGCCTGACACGAGGGCGTGCGGGTCACTGGCGGGGCGGCGTGACGGGGTCAGCCGGTCTGCGCGCCGAGCGCGCGGGCGATGTGGCGCCACGCGGCGAGGTCGGCGGTGGCCGTCGGGAGATGCAGCACGATGCGGCGAACGGAGACGACGACGTGCACGCCGAGCTTGAGCAGGCGCTCGCGGAGGCCCGCCACCTGCGTGCGGGCGCACGCGGTCCGGGCCGCCCGGAGCCGGATCTCTTGCAGGAGAACGTACGCCGCGGCCGTGAGCAGCACGCGGAGTTGATTCGCCCAGAAGCGCCCGCAGCTGGTGCGGCCGATCTGGAGGCCGTCGTGCAGTTCCTTGATCCGATTCTCGATGTCGCCGCGTGCACAGTAGATGCGCTCGTAGACGAACCGGGGCGACTGGCGCAACGTCGTGATCACGAAGCGGGCATTGTCGCGGGGCTCCCGGCCCGTGAGCCGCACCACTTCGGCTTTGATGATCACGCGGCGCTCGCGAGACCAGGTCCTGGCGGCATACCGCGTCTCGGTATAGCGATGGACCGTCTCCCCGGCGATCTCGCCCTGCCGCCGGACTTCGACCATGGTCGGCTCGGCCGCGCGCGTCAGGACGGCGTTTTCGGCCATCGCCACGACATAATCGAGACGTGGTTCCCCGTCGAGGAAGTCGAGCAGGTCGGGCGTGGCGAACCCGCCGTCGAGGCGGACGAGAAACCGCGCCTGCGGAAACGCCAGCCGCAGCAACGCGAGCACCCGGCTGAGCACGCCACGCGCGCCACGGGTGGCGGGGGCATTGCCGGGCCGCAGGACGGCTGCGCACAGGTGCTGTTCAGCCTCGTCGTTGAAGGTGACGAAGGCGAGCAACGGCAGGTAACACCAACTGTCGTAGTGCCCGTTGAAGAAACTCAGTTGCTGCGCCCCGTGCGTCGGATCATCGGTCGGATCAAGATCAATGGTGATCGTGCGCGCGCGCCCACCCAACCGCCGTTGATGGCGCGCGATCACCGTCGCCGCCAGTTCGCACCCCAGCTGATAGAGCGCTTGGGCCCCGGTCCCGTTCTCGAACCGCGAGAGCGTGGGCTGCGAGGCCAGCGGGGCGCCGCCGATCGGATCGCGGCCGAGCAGCAGTTTCTGCATCGGATCGTCGACCAACCGATCGGCATCGTTCGCATCGGGATACCCGCAGGCGAGCCCGAAGATCCGTTGGGCCAGCAAGTCCTCCAGCGAATGCCGGACCTTGCCCCCTTGCCGCCCGTCATCCAGGCACCGCGCCAATCGGCCGATGAGATCGTACTGGGCGTCGGCGGCCTTCAGCAGGACCGCGCCGCCATCCGAGCTGGCGTGCGCCTGGTCGAACGTGGCCACGACCGGTTTGTCGAAGAGGTCCGAGAACAGAACAGTCTGTGGTATCGTCTCGTCGGTCAACGCAAACGCCTCCGTCGTGAGAAAAGCTCGTGTCGCAACGGCTTTGTATCACGTGGAGGCGTTTGTTTGTACACAAATCGCGGCCCCTTCATGAATAATGCGGGTTAGACCATCGCCCGTGTTCTTCTCGTAGGTGCCACCGAAATCGCGCACGATGTTCAACATCTCCGCCATGAAGATGTTCATCACAGCGAGCATCTGTCCCTGTTCTTCCGACGTCCAGTTCGGTCGGGACGAGAAGCCGCAGATGTCAAGAAACAGCACGGCCAAATCGAAGCGCCTTCCGCTGCCGATGGTGACCTGATCGCGATCAGGCATCACCCGCCCCTCGGTGATGCCCGCGATTCGGTCGTTCAGAACCTGGATGCGCTGATTTCCTCGCGCGATGATGTCAGCCAGGTATTGACGCGTCCATCGTCCGGGCACGCTCGGCGCCAGCAGGGCAAGGAGAGCACTCAGAGATCGATTCGAGTCCATCGTGCATGTTCCCTACACGCGGGCGCGAAGCTTGGCCAACTCGGCGTCGGTCAGTTCGTCCTTCGCGACGAGCCTGTAGTGGCGCTCCTCGGCGACCTTGACCTCCTCGCCTTCGACCGCAAGCTCCAGCATTGCCACAGCACCGTCCGGCATGAACTGCACGCCGATGGGGCGAGGAACGAGTTCGGGAAACTGAGCCTTGCAGAAGGCCACGTCCTGCCACACCTGGATGATTCCAAGGCGATCCGTGCGGCCCTTGGCCTGCACGGGGATCACGAAGTGAACACCTTTGGTGTTGACGCCGATGTACAGCTCGTCGACCTCGATCTGACCGATGCCTTTGACCGACGTCCGCAGGTGATTCTGGAGCGAGTAGGCGGTGACACCCGTGAAGATGTCGATCAGGCGGTTGTACCGCACGATGGCGAGCAGGGCCTGCTCGTCTGAAAGGGCGTACTTGCGGATGATCTCTGGCGTGGCGTTCGGGATCTTGATCTGCTGCAGGTCAGTGCGAGGAACAAGCGGATTTGCCGCGCGGCGCTCGAACCGGTACTTCGCGTGCCCGGCTGGAAAGATGTACCAGCTCTCGTTCGCCGCGCATGTCTTTGCGATGGCCGCCGGGAGGTCTCGCCGATATCGGAACGAGTAGACAACGTCGCCGATGTTCTTCGGGAGATCGACACCGAGCTTGTGCGCGGTGTCGATCAGATCCTGTCGCGAGAACTCGACAACCGTCTGGCCCTTCTTGTAACGGTCGAGGAAGATGCGCTCGATGATCGCAGCGTAGCTCTTGCCGGCGTCGCTCCCGCCCTTGGCGCTGGGCTTTCCCGCATTCGCCGTCATGCGGTCAGCCTGCTCCCGACGCGGGCCTTGTCATCGTTCCCAGCAATCGAGTCATCTGCTGGGGTGGCCCCCTGCGACACGACGACCTCGAAGACGCCCTTCCGACGAACCCGCAGACCATCCTTGCCATCCGAGACCAAGAAGGTTGCGAAGTGCCTTGTCGTCAAGGGCGCAGCAACCAGAACCGCGCCCTCGCCGGCACGCCTGAGGTGCGCGCCGACCTGGGCTAGTGGAGGCAGGTTTCGTCCCTGCACCAGCAGGATCGATCCTTTGGCGACGTTGCGTCCGTTCCGGACAGCCTTGAACCGCAAATCACCCGGTTCGAAATCGCCAAGCAGATTTTTGGGCCCGTCAAGCTGAATCCTGGCCGTGTCGCCGAAGAGGTGCTCGACGACACGCCGACGTCTGAGGTAGTGGAGCAGGGTCGCGTCGTTCAAGGGGCCGGGAACCTTCGTTCGGATCTCCGTGGCATCCGGGAACTCGCGACTGCTGATGTGAAGGCCGTCCTTGACGTCGATCCCGTCCGGCGCTCCCTTCGCCACGAAACGCCCGTACGTACCGTTGTCGCCAACCTGAACAATCGTCAGGCCCGCCCGAGTGACCGGCTCCAAGAGCTTCGCGACGTTCCGACTCCTGGCAAGATCCGAGAGGAAGCGCCGTGCCGGATTGCGCGGCATGTTCGCCCCGGTCGCGGCATACGCCTTCTCGACATCCTCAACAGAGAAGTCTGGACGGACGAGTCTTCCTTTACCGTCGCGAGCACCGTCGAGCAGATGCTCAAGGATCTTCGGCCACTCTGACAACTGCGTGATCCGCCGATGCTGCCGGGGGCGCTCCTCCGGCAAGGCGAACTCACCCGGCAGGGCAAGCGGCTCGGCGGGACGCTCCGGCGTTTCCCCGAGTGCCAGCATCAGCTGGCGGCCGAGAGCCCGTGCAACGGGCGGACACACTGAGTTCCCGATCTGTCTGTAGGCGTGCCACTTCCCGGGATAGAACTGGAACCAATCCGGATACCCGTGAAGCCGCGCGGCCTCTCGGGCAGTGATGCAACGCGGCTCCTCGGGATGGACCGGACGAGGAGCGGTGTACGACCCATGCTCGCTCTCCGAACCGGCGCGCAATGTGGGGGCGAGGCCGTTCGGATGGAGCTTTGGCAGCTTGTGCCCCGGAACCATCGTGCCGGGAGTCGTCGCCGCGTACAGGGCGGCGATCTCAGGCCGGTGCCGAACGGCCGCGCTGCATGTGGCCTTCGACCGGTCCCACGCACGTGGATGCGAGAAGTCGGTCGGATCCTGTTCGAGCCCACGCAGAACCCGTGCGTACGGCGAGGTCGGTCGCGACTCGTCGTAAGTGGTTGAATCGGATTCGAGCATCTCTGGATGCTCGGCCAGACGAGGGAGGTCGCCGATAGCCTCTTGGACCGTTGGCCGCGGCGGCTGTCCAACCAGCGGGCCGTCGGGATACTGCGCCCGGCATGCGATATCGCCGCGAATTCCCAGCACGAACAGCCGCTCGCGGCTCTGAGGCACGCCAAACTCGGCGGCATTGAGCGTCCGTACCGGCGTCGTGATCAGGTAGCCGGGCTCTTCGTTTTGCCAACGCGCAAGAGCATGTTCGAAGATCGCGGCGGTCGCACCGGACTGCATGCCCGGCACGTTCTCCATCAGGAATGCCTTCGGACGAAGTTCCAACACGAGGCGCACGAACTCGTTCACCAGCGTATTGCGCGGGTCGAGGACATCTCGCGTCCCCATGTGGCTGAAACCCTGGCAGGGCGGGCCACCTGCCACGAGGTCGATCTCGCGATCCGTTCCGAGGAGGCCGCGCAACTTCTCACCGTCGAGATCGGTGACGGACGCGCAAATCGCGAGACCGTTCGGGAAGTTCCGTTCGTGCGTGGCAACGTGGTAGCCGTCGCGATCAACGGCCAAGACCACGTCGAACCCGGCCTGCTCAAGGCCCAGCGAGAGCCCGCCAGCGCCGGCGAAGAATTCAACTGCGATGGGGCGTGATGTGTACCGAATCTGGTTCATCGGAATGCACGGGCCGAACTGCCGCAAAAGGCCGAGGCCCCGCCTCGACGTGCGACGCCGCCGAAGCATTCGCCAGATTTTCGCGATTCTAGCATGGCCGACGGCTCCACCCCGAGCGATAATCAGATGCACGCAAGCGACGAGGTCCTCCGACCGAGCGCCACTAGAAGTGACTCACTGTGAGCAGGTTGCCGAGTCGACGAGACATCCGCACAGCTGACGCGGCATCGATTCTACGCGAGGCCAACGGGCTCCTTGAAACGCGGTACGGCACACCCCGCCTTGGGAACAAGCGGCACCCCGTCAGCGAGCTGGTTTTCATCATCCTGTCGGCCAGAACGCGGGTGCGCCATCACGAAAGAGTCTACCGGGACTTGCGGCAACGGTTCCGCACCTGGGAGGCTGTTCGCGATGCGCCGCTGCGCGAAATCGAGCGCGTGATTCGCGATGCGGGGCTGAGCCGGGTCAAGGCCCGGCAGATCAAGACGCTTCTGCGCCGCCTCACCGCGGATTTCGGGTCGCTGTCGCCGCGGCCACTGCGGAAGATGGACACCGAAGCGGTTGAGGCCTACCTGGCTGGCCTACCCGGTGTCGGTCTCAAGACGGCGCGGTGCGTGATGATGTACTCCCTCGACCGCCCGGTCTTCCCGGTCGACACCCACTGCATGCGGCTGTTCGTGAACCTGGGCCTGATGGACGGCCGAATGCGCTTCGAGTACGCGCAGGACATCCTGCAGGATGCGGTGCCCGTCGAGATTCGCAGAACCCTTCACGTCAACGCGGTTGCCCACGGTCGGGAGACGTGCGTGCCACGCTTTGAGCAGTGCGACCGCTGCGTCATCGCCGACCTCTGCTGCAATCGTCGTCAGTACTGAGTCCCGGAGACAACAGATTGGCCAAGACCCGAGTTCACAAGGCAGGCGTGTTCTTCGATTGCGCCGAGTGCGGCAAGCTGCTGCGCGACTGTGCCGAACACAACCCATCGATTCCGCCCGACTGTCCGCATTGTGGCGGTTCCCTCGTCGTGGTCGGGATCGGCAACGCGATGGTCCAGAACGCGGTCTGGTCTCGATGCCGCGCGTGTTCCAAGCTGTGGATGAAGCGCCGAGGTGAACTCGTCGAGACGAAGCCTCGGTCCGGGTTCGATCGGTACGCCTGAACTTGCGTCGCCATCGGCATCGCGGTATAAGCAGTCTCAGCAGCACTTGGTCGCCTGCTGGCCCGTCGCCGTGCTGATGCACGCGGGCCGAACCCGCCGCTCGCGCGCCCCACTGGCCCCGAGCGCGGGCTCCCGCAGACCACGCCTTGAACGTCGCGCGGCGCAACGCCCCGAACGTTCAGCGCCTTCTTGAATCGCCCCGCGTGGCAACCGCCCGGGTGCCTTCACGAAAACCCATCGCAACGCCATATCGGGAGGACAGCCATGTTCGATCCGCGAGATGACGCGCGCGACCGTGACGGACGAGAGGACGGCCGCGAGCGTGTGTACGACGAACGGGACCGCAACCACGACTCGCGCGAGGGCCTGATGCGCGACCTCGACCTGCCGCGCGGCGAGGAGCGCGAACTGGTCGTGCATCGCGACCGTGTCTACGAGCTGGACGGCGACGACAGCCGCACGCTGGCCGCGGTCGGTGCCTTTCGGGTCGTGCCCGAGCACGACCTGGATATCAACCACGACACGCTCGAACACTTGCACGAGGAGGGCCTTGTCGAGACGGTGGCGTTGGGCGACGACGAGCGCGGCCTGACGCTGACACGGGAGGGCCGTGGTCTGCTCAACTCGCATTCGATAGACCGCGACGACGAGCCCTCACAGGCGTTCTACGCGGGCGTGAGCCGCGAACGCGAACTCGACCACGACTCGAACCTGTACGCGACCTACCGGCAGGAAGAGGCCCGGCTCCGGGACGAGCACGGCGGGCTCGAGGTGCGGCGCGTCGTCCTCGAGCAGGACCTGAAGCGCGATTACCAGGAATTCTTGCAGGCGCACAACCGGGCCGGGCCGACAGCGACGGCCGGCCCGGCCGTGAGGAGTACGAGGTTCGTGAATGGGCGCGGGAGCACGATCTGCCGTACTTCGACGGGCAGGTTCACTTTCCCGACTACCGCATCGAGTACGAGGTCGACGGGCGCGAGCACCAGCAGGATGTCGAGCTGTTCACGGAGCACTACCGCGGCGCCCATGCCGCCAGCCACTCGCAGACGGGCTTCCGTATCTACGTCGTCGGGTCTCGCGGCGGTCGCGGGCGGTCAGGGCCGCGTCCGCGCAGCATGGAGGAATTCCTGTGACGCACGAATACCCGGCCAACGAGATCTACGACAGCGTCACCGAGGCCCGTGTGAACGCCCTGAGCGGCTTCGGCTTCACCGAACGGCAGCGGGAGTTCCTCGTGACCGTGATGGTCCACTCCGGCTGTTTCCTGGAACGGCAGTACTGCGCCTTCACCGGCACGGTCCGCGGGCAGAACAGCCGCGAGTTTATGGCCCGTCTTGTGGCGCGAGGCTTCGCCCGTGCCATCGAACCGGGGCCGGTCCGGCGAGGGCGTCTGTACCACGTCCACCACAAACCCCTCTACGAGGCGATAGGCCAGGCGGACAACCGGAATCGGCGGTCGCCGGCGATCGGCCGCATGGTCGAGCGGGTGATGATTCTCGATGCGCTGCTCGGAGACCGCCGTTGCTGGTGGCTGAGCCCAGCCGATGACAAGTGGCGGTTCTTCTGCTTGAAGCGTGACAACTACCTGCGCCCGGAGGACTATCCGCACATCGTCTTCGGGTCCGGTTGGCAGCGGACCGTGCGCTGCTTTCCAGACAAGCTCCCCATCGGCGTCGAGAAGGACAGCACCGACCACCTGGTCTTCTTCTACCTCGTGAACCGACGCATCCCGGTGGACTTCCGCCAGTTCCTGATCCGACACCTTGGCCTGTTGCGCTTCGTGCGCACGTGGACCGTGCGGCTGCTCGTCCCACGCCGCTTCAGGAAGGCCGTCGCGCTCTACAAAGCCGCCCTCCGTGAGGAGCTCTGGACGCCGATGAATCCGAGCGTCACCAAGATGCTGGAAACCTACTTTCCCGAACGTCAGGCGGGGGGCGGACACCTCTGCGATCCGGATGATCGCTACATCCGGGAAGAGTTCCGGAAGCAGGGGATGTTGAAAATCCAAGCGCTCTATCGAGGGTGGCGCCAAGACGGCGACGGGGTGCTCTGGCAGGCGCACTCGACCACGCTGCGCGACGATCACTCACACGGCTGTTCGGCGATCGAAGTCGAACTGCTGAACCGCCAGTACCTCCAGCTCACCGGCACGATGGACCGTGACGCCTGGGCCAAACGGGGGGCCAAGCGAAGATCGCGTCAGGTTGGCCCCCCAGTTTCGACATCCTCTCCTGGCTCTCTCTCACCCTTGGTTGGCCATCCGCGCGAACCGCAAGCAAGTGCCTGATGCGGCGTTCTTTGCCGCGCACCAGACGACGAGGCGGCGCTCTGTGCCGACTCGCCCGAGGATGTCCGTGCCGAGGTCACTGCAGGACCGATGGCGTGAACGACCCCGCTGCCGTGCCCAGCACCTGACCCCAGGGTGCCCTGCCGGGGTCGTTCACGCCATCGCTGGCCATGGCCCGTGTCGCTGTCCGCATGCCCAGTTCGTGCGGGAGCTTCGCGCCGAAGGCATGCACATGCACGCGGCCAGAGGGGTGCCGTCGTCTTCCGCAGGAATCGGTTCGCGCGCAGGCGGTACGTCCCTGCAGAACACGACCACGTTCGGCGCACTGATCGAGTCGCGCCACCATCGCGCCAATGATGCTGGCGCCGTGCTCGGTCTCGTCAATGCTCTCCGCTTCGCTTCGACCCGGCCCGTGGCCGGGCCTTCGGGCATTGACGAGGCCTGCGCGCGGCACGGATAGGCCATTACGCGATGGCGGACGATCTGATGCGGCTCACAACGCGGTTGACGACGGCATCGCGCGGGCGTATGTTGATCTCATTCCCTCAGTGCCGCACGGCACTCCTCCGGTTCGCCACAACGGCATCCGGAGCGCGCAGTCGGCCGACGCTCCCAGGGCACGGTTTCGAGCGCACCCTTTACGACATCACACTTGGTACTCAGGGCCTCTGGCGGCGCCGCGTGCTCAGGACCGCGCGCCGTCATGAAGCCGCGTTCGCCAGTGGCATGATCGCGCCCTGGTTCGACTGAACGCACGAGAGACGGTCACGTCATCGACGCCACCGTCGCCGCTCGGAGCGCAGCTCCCGCGGATCGATGCCGGCGCTCAGCCCGCATCCGCGCTCACCACAACGGCGTGTCGACCGCCACATCGACACGCCGAGCGCGCCACTCACCATTCACGAATCGCGTGCGAGTGGGGGACGCCATGGATGTGCTCGAACGTGCGGACACCACACCAGAACCGATCTCGATCGTTCGGTGCCGCGAGTTGCTCGGCGACGAGGCCGACGCGCTGTCGGACGACGAGGTGCGCGACGTCGCGCGCCACGCGGAAGCGATGGCGCGCATCCTGATCGCCCTGGCGTTGCACGACGGCCGCATTCACTGACGGTCATGCCGCAACGACGGATCTTGCCGCCGGCCGAAGACGGGTCTAAGCTGACCGAGATGATCGGCGCGGTGATCTACGTACGCGTCAGCACAAAGGAACAGACCGAGAACCTCAGTCTGTCCACCCAGCTCCGGGCCTGCGAGGAGTACTGCCGCCGCCAGGGCTACGACGTGCTCGAACGCTTCCACGAAGAGGGCGAGAGCGCCAAGACTACGGACCGCAGCCAGCTGCAGGCGTTGCTGAAGTACTGCCGCACGCACAAGGGCAAGGTTCATTTCGTGGTCGTCTACAACCTCACGCGGTTCGCGCGCGAGAAGTACGACCACTTCGCGCTACGGGCGCACCTGAAGTCGCTGGGCATTTCGTTGCGGTCCGTCACGGAACCGATCGACGACACGTCCACCGGCAAGCTGATGGAAGGTGTGCTGGCCGCGTTCGCACAATTCGACAACGACGTGCGCTCAGAACGCACGCTGGCCGGCATGAAGGCGGCGCTGTCGCTCGGACGGTGGACCTTCCAGGCGCCGCTCGGCTACCTCAACGCGCCGAAGTGGTCGAGCAGCAGTCTCGTGCACGATCCGGAGCGCGGTCCGCTCGTGAAGCAGGCGTTCGAGGATCTGGCTTCGGGACAGTTCACCGCACAAGAAGTGATTCGCCGCGCCACGGACGCCGGCCTGCGGACGCGGCGTGACCGTCCGCTCTCGCCGCAGACCTTCGGCAACATGCTCCGGAACCGGATCTACATCGGCCAGGTCGAGAGCACGGACTGCGGCGTGTCGGCGCGCGGCGACTTCGAGCCGCTGATCGACGAAGCCACGTTCTACCGGGCGCAGGCCGTCCTCGACGGCCGTGTGCCGATGGCTGCGCCACGTCAGCGGAACCATCCGGACTTTCCGCTGCGCGGCTTCGTCCGCTGCGAAACGTGCGGACGCCCGCTCACCGGCAGTTGGTCGAAGGGGCGGAACGGCCGCTACGCGTACTACCACTGCCCGCGCCGCTGCCGGGCCGTCAACGTCAGCAAGGCCGCACTCGAAGGCGCCTTCGTGGATGAACTGGCACTGCTACAGCCGACGCCTGGCTACATGAGGCTCGTTAAGGATCGCGTGCTGTGTGTTTGGCAGCAGGAGTGCGCCGCGGCCCGGGAACGAGCCGCCGAGCAGGAACGCCGGCTCAAAGCCGTCCGCCTGAAACTCGACAGACTCGACGAGGCGTTCCTGTATTCCGAATCGATCGACCTCGACACCTACGGCCGCCAACGCGACAAGCTCCGCGAGGAGCTGACGCTGTCGAAGATCGACTACCACACGGAGGCCGTCGATGAACTCGACGTAGAAGGCATCCTGGCGTTCGCAGAACGCATTCTGCCGCGCGCGGCGGACCTGTGGGTCCAGGCGTCACTCGACTACCGCCAGCGCCTGCAGGAGCTGTTCTTTCCGGAAGGGATTGCGTTCGACGGAATTCGATTCAATCGAACCGCCGTAACCGCACTGCTTTTCAGGTACTTGGAACCCGTCGAACGGGCCGAATCAAATTTGGCGTCCCCGACGGGATTCGAACCCGTGTTTCAGCCTTGAAAGGGCCGCGTCCTGACCCCTGGACGACGGGGACGCTCGAAGGATGGATGCGATCGCGGCGACCGCAACGGGCAATCTTAGCACGTCGCGGTCACGCCCCCCGCCGACCCCACCCCGTCCGGCCAGCCAGCCGCGACGCTCCTGCTGCCGGCGTGCCGCCCCCGCGCACGCTCCGGCACGCGCCGGCCGCCCGGCGCCCAATTCGGTAGAATCGGCCCGCCATGAAGTTCATGGGCAGCCAGTTCGCCTACCTCACCAGCGAGCGCGAGATGCGCCGGAACCTGCGCTCGCTCGTGCGCTACTTCCTGTTCCTCACCCTCGTCATCGGCTCCTACAGCGTGCTCTTCCACGTCATCAAGCTCAACGTGGAGCACGAAGCCCACTCCTGGATCACGGGCTTCTACTGGACGCTGGTCGTGATGACGACGCTGGGGTTCGGCGACATCACGTTCTCGAGTGACATCGGGCGTGCCTTCAGCGTGCTCGTGCTGCTCTCGGGCGTCGTCCTGCTGCTCGTGATGCTCCCGTTCCTCTTCATCCGGCTCTTCTACGCGCCCTGGCTCGAGGCGCGCGTGCGGCTGCGCGCGCCGCGCGAGCTGCCCAACGGCACACGCGACCACGTCATCCTCACCGAACTCGACGACGTCGCGGCGGGGTTGGTCGGACGGCTGCGCGAAGCCGGGACGACCTACGCGATCATCGAACCCGACCCGGCCCGCGCCGCCCAGCTCATCGGCGACGACCTCTCGGTGGTGGCCGGCGAGAACGACAGCGGCGAAACCTACCAGCGCCTGCGCGCCGGCGCCGCCCGGCTCGTGCTCGCCAACTGCGCCGACACGACCAACACGAACATCACCCTCACGGTCCGCGAGGTGGCCCCCGGCGTCCCGATCGTCGCCATCGTCGAGGAGGAGGAATCGGTCGACATCCTGCGCCTCTCGGGCGCGACGCACGTCCTGCCGCTCAAACTGCAGCTGGGCGAGTCGCTGGCCAACCGCGTGGACGCGGGTGGCGCCGAGGCGCACGTGATCGCGGCGCTGGGCGACCTGCAACTGGCCGAACTCCCGGTACGGGGAACGATGCTGGCCGGCCGCGCCATTCGCGACACGCACCTGCGCGAGCGCACGGGGCTCAACGTGGTCGGCATCTGGGAACGGGGACGCCTGCGCCCGGCCTATCCCGCCACGGTCGTCCCGGGCGACGCTGTGGCCGTCGTCGTCGGCACGGCCGCGCAGGTGACGGCGCTCGACGCCCTGATGCCGGAGCGCCAGGCGCCGACGGCGCCGGTCATCGTCATCGGCGCGGGAAAGGTGGGGCAGGCCGCGGCCCGGGCGCTCAAGCGCAAGGGCCTCCCGGTGCACGTGCTGGATCGCTCCGAACAGGTCCTGGCGCCGCTGGCGCCCGACGTCGACCGCGTGTTCGCCGGCGACGCCGCGGATCGCCAGCTGCTCGAACGCGCGGGGATCGGCGCGGCGCCGTCGGTGCTGCTCACCACCAACGACGATGCGATGAACATCTACCTGGCGGTCTACTGCCGCCGGTTGAATCCGGACGTGCGCATCGTCAGCCGCATCACGCACGAGCGCAACGTGGAGGCGATTCATCGCGCGGGCGCCGACTTCGCCCTCAGTTACAGCTCGCTGGGCGTGGAGGCGGTGCTGTCGATTCTCCGCGGCCACGAGCTCGTCGTGCTCGGCGAGGGCGTGGAGCTGTTCGTCATCCCCGTCCCCGGCTCGCTGGCCAACCGGCCGCTGAGGGAGTCGGCCATCGGATCGAAGACGGGGCTGAGCGTCGTGGCGCTGCGGCGTGACGGCGAACTGGTCACGCAGCTCACCGCCGGGACGATGCTCGAACCGGACGCGGAACTGCTCACCCTCGGCAGCCTGGAACAGCGGCGGACGTTCGCCGAAGCGTTCGAGGGCAACCACGCGCGGCGGTAGCGGCCCGGCTGGCGCCCGGCCGGGCTATCATCGTGGCGGTCGGGGGCCAACCCACCATGCCGCCGGGTCGATGGTGCGGCCCCTCGCGAGGAGCGCACTCATGAAGCTGTGGAGCAACAGTTGGGCCGATGGCGGGCGCATCCCGCCGCACTTCGCCGCCGGGCGGTTCCACGACACGGCCGGCGTGACGTTCTCCGACAACCTCAACCCGCACCTGGCGTGGAGCGGCCTGCCGGCGGGCACGAAGTCGCTGGTGCTGATCTGCCACGACCGCGACGTGCCGAGCGTTGCCGACGATGTGAACAGGACCGACCGTGAGATCCCGGCCGGCCTGGCTCGCGTCGACTTCTTCCACTGGGTGCTCGTGGACCTGCCCGCCTCGTTGTCGACGATCGGGCAGGACGAGTTCAGCCGCGGCTTCACCGCGCGCGGCAAACCCGGTCCAGCCACGCTGCACGGCGCGCGCCACGGCATCAACGACTACACGGGGTGGTTCGCGGGCAACCCCGAGATGGCCGGCGACTACTACGGGTACGACGGCCCGTTCCCGCCCTTCAACGACTCGATCGTGCACCACTACGTGTTCACGCTCTGCGCGCTGCCGGTGGAGCGGCTGGCCATCGAAGGACGCTTCACGGGCGGCGATGTTCGCGCGGCGATCGCGGGCCAGGTGCTCGCCGAAGCCGAGTTCTCCGGCACTTACACGCTGAACCGGAGGCTGGCAGGCTGACGCCGTTGTCGCCGGACATCCTCTATTACGTGGCCGCGGGATTCGCCGCGCAGCTCATCGACGGCACGCTGGGCATGGCCTACGGGGTCAGCGCCTCGACGCTGCTGCTGTCGATGGGCATCCCGCCGCCGGTGACGAGCGCGACCGTACACGCCGCCGAGTGCTTCACCACGGGTGCGTCGGCCGTGTCGCACCACGCGTTCGGCAACGTGGATCCGCAGCTCTTCCGGCGGCTCGTCGGCCCGGGCATCGCCGGGGCCGTGCTGGGCGCCACCGTGCTCAGCAGCCTGCCCGCGGAGAGGCTGACCAGGTACGTCGCCGTCTACCTGCTCGCGATGGGGATCGTCATCATCGTGAAGTCGATCCGCGAGTTCCCGCCGCGGGCGGTCACGTCTCACGTCGCGCCGCTCGGCTTCGCCGGTGCGCTGCTCGATGCGATGGGCGGCGGCGGCTGGGGCCCGATCGTCGCCTCCACGCTCATCGCGCGGGGCAACCACGTGCGCCGGACCGTGGGGACGGTGAACGCCGCGGAGTTCTTCGTGACGCTCGCGGCCTCGGCCACCTTCATCGTGACCCTGGGGCTGTCGCACTGGCCGATCATCGCCGGCCTGGCGCTGGGCGGACTCATCGCGGCGCCCATCGGCGCCTGGCTCTGCACGCGCGTCCCGGTCAGGCCCCTCATGGGCATCGTGGGCGTGCTGGTGATTCTCCTCAGCCTGCGAACGCTGCTGCGCTGAGTCATCCCGCGACGATTCACGAGCGCCGGCGCCCCACGCCGGGACGGGCGATAATCGCGTCATGCCGTCCGCCGCGCATCCACGCCGTCCTTCCCGCCGCGTCGCGCGACACCGCGCGGCGCGCGCCCGGATCCTCGTAGCCGCCGACTGGGCGCCGATTCGCGCCTTCGACGCCCCGATGCGCCAGGGCCCCCTGGCCGTCTACGGCGACCTGCTGCCCATCCTCCGCGACGCGGACCTGCGCATCGTCAACTGCGAGTGCGCCCTGACGCGCGCCGATTCGGCAGTCTGGAAGAGCGGCGCGGTCTTCAAGGGCGCGCCCGAACACGTGGGCGCGCTCACCGCCGCGGGATTCGACGTGGCCTGTCTCGCCAACAACCATGTGCTCGACTACGGCGTCGCCGGCCTGCGCGACACGCTGCGGCTGCTCGAGCGGCACGGCGTGCACACGGTGGGCGCGGGGCTGACCGAGGCCGATGCCTGCGCGCCGCTTGCCATCACCGCGGGGGGCGTGCGCGTGCACGTGGTGAACTTCAGCGAGGGCGAGGATCTCACGGCCGCGCGCGGCGGGCCGGGAGTGTTCGGCTGGGACATCGACCGCGTGACGGCCCTTGTCCGGCGCTGCAAGCGGACGGGCGGGCTCGTCATCGCCATCGGTCACTGCGGTCTCGAATACGTACCGTTTCCACCCACGTACGTCGTCGACGCGTTCCGCGCGATCGCCGACGCCGGGGCCGACGCCGTCATCGGCCACCACCCCCACGTGCCGCAGGGCGTGGAAGTGCGCAACGGCACGCCGATCGCCTACAGCCTCGGCAACTTCGTGTTCTTCCAGCCGGTGGATCTCCACTTCCGGAAGGTCGGCTTCCTCGTCACGCTGGAGGTGGCGGGCGAGAAGGTCGAGGCCATGGAACTGCACCCGTACCGCATCGGCGACGCGGGCCTGCGGACGCTCGACGATGGTGAGGCGCGCGGGTTCAGACGCGACCTGGATCGTGTGTCGCGCCCGTTCCGCACGGCGCGAGGCCACGCGCGCGCATGGGACGCCTACCTGGCGCACTACGGTCAGGACGGTTTCACGGCCGAGGTGCTGGGCATCCTCGAGCGGATGAAGACCGAGCGGCAGAAGGGGGCGGCCATGTTCCGCAACCGCGTGACGACGATGCAGCACGCGGAGTTGTGGCGCGCGGCGCTGACGCGCCTGATGGCCGATGCCCCCGCGCCGCCGTCGCGACCGGCGCTGGCCATCGTCGACGACTGGCTGACGCGCCGCGTCAGCTCGCCGGCAGGTTGAAGCGGCGCGCGGCGGCGTCGACGACCGTCTTCACCAGCCGCCGGTAGTCTTCCATGTAGCCGCCCGGCGACCGGTGATGGAGCGTGTAGAGCTGCGGTCCCCAGCTCTTGCCGGCCTTCAGGCCGGGGATTCCGTTGACCTCCATCACGCGCAGGAGGCCGTCGGCGCCTGTCTTCACGTCGATCCGGACGTGGTCGAGGCACCCCATGGCGCGGGCCGCCTGCGTCGCGATCGCGCTCGCCCCGGCGCCGCCCGGTCCGGCGTCGCTGATCTTCGTGAGGCCGACCCCCCGGAGATCCGCCCGCAGCACCTTGTGCCTGCCGTAATGATGCGCGGGCACGCTCACGAGGCCGGGCAGGCACTCCTGTCGCTCGCCGTTGCCCACGAGCAGCACGGTGAACTCGTCACCCGGCAGGAAGTCCTCCACGAGCGCGGGCTGGCGGAACTCACGGTCGATCCAGGCCACCTGGCGGCGCAGCGCCTCCTCGGATTCCACGACGCTGTCATCGTTGACGCCGACCGAGCGCGACTCGCCGAGGGGCTTCACGAAGGCGGGGTAGCGGATCGCGGAGACATCGGCATCGTCGGCGCGGACCAGACGATGCGCGGGCACGGGGACGCCGCGCGCGGCCAGCAGGGCGTGGGTCCGGTACTTGTCGAGCATCACCTTCATCGTGGCGCTGCTGGATCCGACGTACGGGATGCCGCGCTGGTCGAACACGTCGGCCACCCACAGCCCGTCCTCGCTGGTGCCGATGTAGGCCTCCCGCGAGGTCACCTGATACAGCGCGCTCCAGACGATGTCGAAGTCGCCGCGGTCGAGGGCGGTGAAGAATTGCGCCTCGGTTTCGACCCAGGCGATCTCGGCAGCATCGCCCGAGGCCTCGAGGGCTTCGGCCATGGCTCGTGTCACGTCGAGAGGGCCCCAGCCCTGCGCATCTCCCCCCGGCCCGGTCAGCAGCAGCACGTTCATGGCGCGTCAGTCTACTCCGAGTGCGACGTGGCGTTGGCCGCCGGCCGGCTCAGAACAGCGCCGGCACGTGCGTGTAGTCGCGCAGCGCGCGGGCCGTGGCGGGCGAGACCGGCTCGAGCAGTTCGGCGACGTTGTGGCGTTTGGCGTCGGGCAAGACCACCTTCGACACGACCTGCACGCGCAGGACCGCTTCAGGCGCGGGCCGCAGGATGTCGGCTGCCGACAGGCGGGCCACGATGTCGCGCACCATCCGCCCGTTGGGATCCAGCGGCTCGACAGGCCGCGCGGCGTGCCGCGCGATCGCCGCCGACAACCGATCCGCCACCAGCCCGTAGTGCGTGCAGCAGAGCCCCGCCAGCAGCGGTGAACCCGGCCCTGCGGCCGCCGCCGCCCTTCGCGCGCAGGTGTCGAGCAGCGCGTTGGTCGCGGGACCCGACGGCGCGGCCTCGATGGCAGTGGCGAGTCCATGGCAGGAGGCGCCGCCGATCCGGGCGGCGTCCACGCCACGCTCGATCAGCCTGCGGGCGTGGACGCCCGAGTCGATGGTGGTGCGCGTGCCGAGCAGCACGAGACTGCTCGCCGGCTTCGCGCGCAGGGCCTGCACGAACAGATCGACGCCGGCATCGACGATGCCCTGGACGGGGTAAGGCGCTCGGCGGCGGTGGGCCGTGTGCTCGTGGACGATCGACAGCGTGTTGCAGGCGATGACGAGCAGATCGGGCGACAGGCCGTCGAGGGCCGACAGCGCGCGGTCGAAGGCGGCGGCCCTGGCGGCGAGGTCGGGCAGATCGTTGTACCCGCGGCCTTCCTCGGGCCAGGCGTTCACGTAGGTGAGGCGCAGGCCGGTTGCCGCGACCTGGTCCCGCACGGCGCGCTCGAGGCCGGCGCACACGGCGAGGCCGCCGAGGCCTGAATCGGTGATGACCAGTTGCAGGGGGCGCATGTCGGAAGGCCGCAGGCGATCGCGCGCGTCACGACGTCAGGCGTCGGAAGGCTGGCGCGTGGCCCCAGGCCCGTCAATTCGCGTCGCCTGCTCGAGCAGGAAGACGATGGAGCGATACGGGATGCCGAGGTGGCGCGTCAGGTTCACTTCGCACGTGCGGCTGCTCGAGTAGCCAGCCCCCAGGCCCGACGTCCGGATCTGCGCGGCCTCGGCGCGCGTCGCCGATGCGCCCAGGCCGGGATACATCAGCGCGCGATCGCCGCCCATGCCGCAGCAGCCCGCGCCCGGCGGCGTGATGGCGCTCTCGCAGCAGGCGGCTGCAATCGTCTCGAGTGCGGCGACCAGTCCCATCTTCGTCGCCGAGCAGACCGGGTGCAGCGCGACGGGCGGCAGGCGGCGCCGCACGGTGAGCTTCGGCAGCAGGTCCTCCAGGAACTCCACGAGGTCGAGCACCTGCAGCCGGTCGAAACGCGTCTGGTTGCCGGCCGTGAGATGCGGACGGCACGTGCGGATGCCGTACGTGCACGGCGAGGTGTCGATGACCACCGGGAGGCGGCCCTCGTCGGACCACGACCAGAAACGCTCCACGGCATCGTTGGCCGCGGCCGCGTGCGCGCGGTCGAAGCCCTTCGAGGAAAAAGGTACGCCGCAGCACGTGCCGGCGACGTCGTACGGGATGTGCACGGGCCGCCCCGCGCGTGCGGCGACGGTGACGACGGCGTCCTGCAGCGACAGGTCGTCAGGCTCGTCCGGCATGGCGCCCATCATCCGGGAGATGCAGCTCGGGAAATAGACGGCGGCGGCGCCATCCGGCCGTGTGTCGGGCCGGGTCGTGCGGGCGGCGCGCGGCAGGTGCGCGGTCCACAGCGGCAGCGGCGACGGGGTGACCTTCGACAACGCCCGTGTGATCGACGTCACCGCGCCGTGGCCGAGGACACGGGCCGACGCGTGGCCGAGTCTCAGCGCGGTCCGGACCAGGGCCTCCACCTCCTGGTAGCGCCCCTGCGCGAACAGCGCCGCCGACTGCGCCAGCGGCGAGTGCGCCTTGCGCCGGACGCGTCTGGCCAGGTCCCCTGTGTCGATGCCGACCGGGCACGCCGTCGCGCACAGACCGTCGAGCACGCACGACTCGACGGCCATCCACGGGAACCCGGCCTCGAGCGAGGCCAGCGTGGACGGATCCTCGCCGCTCGCTTCCAGCCGCACCATCTCGCGCCGCACGACGATGCGCTGGCGGGGCGTGAGCGTGAACTCGCGGGTGGGGCAGTGCGGTTCGCAGTAGCCGCACTCGATGCACGTGTCCACCTCGGGCTCCACCGAGGGCAGTGGCTTCAGGTGGGCGAGGTGGGCGCGCGGGTCGTCGTTGAGGATGACCCCCGGGTTCAGCAGATGATCCGGATCCACGAGCACCTTGAGCCGCTTCATGATCTCGAGCGCGTGCGCCCCCCACTCCGCCTCGACGAACGGGGCCATGTTGCGACCGGTGCCGTGCTCGGCCTTCAGCGCGCCGTCGTATCGATCCACGACGAGCGACACCACGTCGTCCATGAACCGCGCGTACTGATCCACATCGGTCTGGCGGTTGAACGATTGCGTGATGACGAAGTGGAGGTTCCCCTCGCGCGCGTGGCCGAAGACGATGGCCGTGGGGTAGTCGTGCCTGCCGAAGAGGCGGATGAGGTCCACCGTGGCGTCAGCCAGCGTCTCGACGGGGAACGCGACGTCCTCGATGATCACCGTGGTGCCGCTGCGGCGGACGGCGCCGACCGAGGGGAACAGGCCGGCCCGGATCTTCCAGAGGCGCGCCTGCTGCGCGGCGTCGTGCGTGAAGCGGGCGGGATGGAGCAGCGCGATGGGGCCGAGCGTGTCGGCCGCAATGCGTTCCAGATCGCCGCGGGCGGCTTCCTCGGCCGCCTGGAACTCCACGAGCAGGCCCGTCGCGCCATCGGGCAGGCCGGCGATCTCGCGCGGGATGCCCGGCTGGCGCTCCACCGAACGCAGCGCGGCCCGATCCATCACCTCGAGCGCCGCGGCGCCGGCGGCGCGCCAGGCCGGAATCGTGGCGCACGCCGCGTGGATGCTCGGATAGAGCAGCAGGCCCGTGCAGCGCACCGGGAGGTCGGGTACCGTGTCGAGCACCGCCTCGGCGATGAAGCCGAGCGTGCCCTCGGCGCCGATGAACAGCTGCCGCAGGATGTCGACGGGACGATCGAAGTCGAGCAGCGCGTTCAGCGAGTACCCGGTGGTGTTCTTCATCCGGTACTTCGCCCGGATGCGGGAGGCGAGCGCGGTGTCGGCCTCCACGCGCGCCTTCAGATCGCGCAGGCCTGCCCAGAGCGCGGGCTCACGCGCGCGCAACTGCTCGTCGGCGTCTCCGGCCGCGGTGTCGATCGTCGTGCCCGAGGGCAGCACGAATGTCAGCGAGCGCAGCGTGTGATAGGCGTTCTGCGCGACGCCGCAGCACATGCCGCTCGAGTTGTTGGAGAGGATGCCGCCGATGGTGCAGGTGTTGATTGATGCCGGATCGGGGCCGATCTTCGCCCCGTACGGTCGCAGCACCTGGTTGACCACCGATCCGATCGCGCCGGGCTGCACCCTGACGCGCCGGCCGCCATCCTCCACCGTCACGCCGCGCCAGTGCCTGGCCACCTCGACCAGCAACCCGTCGGAGATCGCCTGTCCCGACAGGCTCGAGCCGGCGGCGCGGAACGTCAGTGGCACCCGCTGCTCGCGGCTCACGCGAAAGAGCGCGCGCACCTCATCCGCGTCGCGGGCGAGCACCACGGCCTTCGGCATCAGCCGGTAGAAGCTGGCGTCGGAGGCGAAGGCGACGAGGTCGATGGGCCGCGTCAGCACGCGCTCTGCCGTCACGGTGGTGCGCAGGATGTCGTGCAGGCCGTGTGACGAGGTGCTGGCGATGTGCCTGGACATGACACTGGGGTGTCCCGCGGAACGCCCGCGGGACCAGGCGCATGATACCGCGCCGGTCCCGCTCCCGGACGCGCGGCGCCGGCGGCCCGCATCATCCGACCCGCATCATCCGGCGGGCGAGCGCCTGGCACGGTCGGGCCAGGCTTGGGTGGGCAAACCGTGCTACAAAGGCGTCGCGGAGGACACTATGCGGTACGACCGATGGCGGACGCTCCTGGCGACGGCGTTGGTGGCTTCCTGCTGTGTGGCGGCGTGCGGCGAACGGGGCCCGTCCGAGCCACGGGCTGGCGCTTCGCCCACGGGCCCGAGTGGCGTGCCGGGCACCAGCGTGCTGCCCGGATCGGGCGCGGGCCCTGCAGGGCCGTCCGCCGGGCCTGAGGCGACGCGCACCCCGGCCGGCATGCGCCTGCCTGGCGAGTCGGGAGCCGGGGCGCTCGGGGTGGCGTTTCCGCCGCGCGACGAATCGTTCCGGTTCAGGCAGGAACTCGAGACCGTCTATCGGACGGGCCTGCAGCGCGCCGAAACGTCGAGCTACGTCGATGCCGAGGGCGATCTGGTGTGGACGCAGGAGTACCTCCGGTACCGGGTGAACGGCTGCGGCCACGCGGAGGCCGCGGCCCGCACGCTCGCCCAGATCGACGGCGCCGGAATCGCGCCAGTGTGCGGTGACACGCCACCGGGCGTGGTGAACTTCCCGCCGCGCGACGAGTCGTACCGGTTCCGGCTGCAGCTCGAAGCCCAGTACCACGACCAGTTGCGCCGGCCGCCCTCGCCGACCTACGTCGACGTGGAGGGATCGCTCGTCTGGACGCAGGAGTACCTGCGCTATCGGGTGAACCAGTGCGATCACGTCACGGCGACGCTGCGCGTCGTCCAGCAGATCGAGGGACGCGGGATCGGCCCGGTGTGCCAGGAACCGAACATGACGGGGCAGTGGTCGGGCACGATCGACATGCCGGGCGGCCGCGGCTTCACGATGTCGGTGATCCAGACCGGCAACGACTTCCACGGCACCTATCGCGACATCGCGTTCGGCACCGTCACCGGCAGCTATCGCCCTGGCGGGCGCGGCGTCGAGTTCTTCGTCTACTTCGGCGACGGATCGGGCCTGTTCTCGGGCAACTTCGACGGGGTCGGCCACGTGCGCGGGACGATGAAATGCGACAAGATCTCGACGACCTTCGGGTTCGAGATGACGCGCACCTCCACGACGCCGGCCCTGTGAGGGCGGGCGTGCCCGGTCCGCGTCGCGGGACGGCGGCCGGCGGGACGGCCGCCGCGAGCGCTCCGGCAGCCCCGGGATGCGCGCGAGCCCGGATTAGGCGTTTGCGGCGTTCGTATGACATGATGTCGAGGTTCAGAAGGAGGCTGGAGCGCAAGGTCCCGCGTCGGCATCCCGCCGCCGCTCCAACCGTCGAGTCCGTTTCTCGCCCGTATCCGCCTTTTCGCTCAGCAGACCGATTGCCGACCACACACCACGACCGTCCGTCATCCCGACGGCGTCGCCGCGCCCCTCGTGCGCAGGCGGCACGTCATCTCACCCACGTCACCCCGCGCGCGGCCGATCCCGGCTTCGAGATCGCCTCGCACGATCCCACTCCGGTGGAGTTCGCCAGCTTCGGTCTCGACCGGCGGTTGTCGGCGGCCCTGGCCGATCGTGGGTTCGCCGTCACCACGCCCGTGCAGAGCGCGGTCTATCCGTCCGTCCTGCGCGGTGACGACCTGATTGCGTGCGCCCAGACGGGGACCGGCAAGACCCTCGCGTTCCTGCTGCCGCTGATGCAGCGGATGCTGACCTCACCCTCGCCGGATCGACGAGCGACGCGCGTGCTCGTGCTGGCGCCGACGCGCGAACTGGCCGTGCAGATCGAGGAGGAGTTCCAGGGGCTCGCCTACCACACGCCGCTCGGCGGCGCCGCCGTGTACGGCGGCGTCGGGATGGGGCCGCAGGAGCGGGCGTTGCGCGGTGGCGTCGACGTGGTCGTCGCCACGCCCGGACGCCTGATGGACCACATGCGCGGCGGCGTCGGCTTCGACGGTCTGGAGGTGCTGATCCTCGACGAGGCCGACCGCATGCTCGACATGGGGTTCTGGCCCGACGTCCGGCGCATCGTCTCGGCGCTGCCCGACGCCCGGCAGACGCTGTTCTTCTCGGCGACGACCTCGCCCGACGTGATGAAGGCCGCGCTGCAGATCATGCGCGACCCCAAGATGGTGCGCATCGGCGGGCAGACCGGCCTCGCCACGACGATCACGCACGTGGGCCACGTCATGCCGCGCGAGGAGAAGGCCGCCTGGCTGGCCGGATTCCTGAGGAGCGCCGAGGGCCCCACGATCGTGTTCGTGCGGACCAAGCGCTGGGCCGATCGCCTGGCGCGGCGCCTCGGCGCCGGGCGCGTGCGCGTCGCCGCCCTGCACGCCGATCGATCGCAGGCCCAGCGGACGGCCGCCGTCGAGGGCTTCAAGAGCGGGCGCTATGGCGTGCTGGTGGCCACCGACATCGCGGCGCGCGGCCTCGACATCGACAGCGTGGGCCACGTGGTGAACTACGAAGTGCCCACCTCGGTGGACACCTACGTGCACCGCGTGGGCCGCACCGGCCGCGCGGAAGCCTCGGGCACGGCCGTCACGCTCGTGGCGCCGGAGGAACTCGACTCGGTCCGCGACATCGAGCGCGCCCTGAACGTCCAGCTCGTCGGCAGCCGCGCCAGCTGACGCGGCCGCCGGCCGCCGCGTCGATCCGGCCGCACGCGCTATTCGGCGCGTTCGAGCGGCGGCAGCACCGCCAGGTGGTCGCGCGTGATGCGATCGGCGTAGGTGCCCAACAGGTGCTGGACGCGCGCGTAGCTGGGCGAGCGCACGATCAGCCCGACATGGTGGCGCTTGCGAACCCGGTGGACGATCTCGGGGTCGTCGAAGGCCGAGGTGTCGGGCCATTCCTGTCGCGCCAGCGCGAGCGCCACGCCCGCGTAGTCGTTCACGTGGGCGGGCAGGTGGTAGGGCACCTGATCGCGCGCCAGCTCGATGTTGGCCCACTCCCGCCAGATGCTGATGCCGGTGGCCGCCTGGAGCGTTTCGGCGATGTAGGCGCCGCCCACGCGCGCGGCGACCTCCAGGAAGTAGAACTCGCCGTCGGCCTCGCCCTGGATGAACTCGGCGTGCGTGGCGCCGCGCACGAAGCGCAGCGCCTTCAGCAGGGCGGTGTTCATCGACAGCAGCGCCCGTTCGTCTGCCGATCCGTGCTCCACGGTGCAGGTCACGAACACCCCGCCCTTGTGCGCCACCTCCATGGGCGGGCGCCAGTAGCGGTTGACCCCGGCGAAGATCACCTCGCCATCCTGCACGAGCGAGTCGACGTGAAAGACGGCGCCCGGAACGAACCGCTCCAGCAGGTAGTAGGAGGAGCGTTCGTGAAGCGCCGGCCGCGCGTCGAGCGCCTCGATTGCCTGCCACACCAGGGCGGGGTCGTGAATCTTCCGGATGCCGATGGCCGAGACGTCCATCCGGGGCTTCAGGACCCAGGGTGGCGGTACCGCCTGCATGTAGCCACGGAGTTCGTCCTCGTTGAGCACGTGGACGAAGTCGGGAACGCGGACGCCGGCTTCGAGCGCCTTGACGCGCATCGCCAGCTTGTCGCGGAACAGGCGCGCCGTGGTGCTGCCCATGCCGGGAATGCGCAGATGTTCGCGGATCGTCGCCGCGTGGACGACGTCGTATTCCTCGAGCGCCACGATCCGATCGAGACGGCGCGTGCGCGCCAGCGCGGTCACCGTGTCGAGGAAGACGTCGCCCGTGGCCGAGTCCGGCACGGTGATGAACTGGTCGAGCGCGTCGCGGGGCCAGTCCTCGTCGCGCAGTTTCTCCTTCACGATCAGCACCACGCGGCAGCCATGCTCGTGGCACTGGCGAAGGAAATCGACGCCCTTGAAGTAGCTGGCGAGACAGACGACGGTCAGTCCGGAGAACGATGGCATGGGATCCCAGTCTTTCGGGCGCATTCTATGTCAAGGCCGCGGCCCAGGGGATGGCGCGCGGGCCGATGCGGCGTCCGGCGGGCCCGGCGCGACGACCGTCAGGCCCGGATCACGGGCTGCAGAGCCACCTCGGCCGGATCGCCCGCGTACCGTACGCGTTCCAGGAACAGCCCGGAAGCCGGCGCCGTCAGCGGCGCCGCCTCCCTCGGTGCGCCCTGGAGCAGTTGCGCCACGTCGGCGGCAGTGAGGGTGCCCTGGCCGGCCGCCACGAGCGTGCCCGCGAGCCGGCGCACCATCTTCCACAGGAAGTGCGATCCGGACACGCGAATCAGCACGAGGGCGCCGGCCTGTGCCACGTCGATGCCCTCCAGCGCCACGGTCGTCGACGTCTCCTCGGGATTCGTGTCGGCGAAGGCCCGGAAGTCGTGGAACCCGGTCAGCCCGGCGGCGGCCGCCCGCATGGCCTCCAGGTCGAGGGTGTCCTTCACCCACCAGACGAACGGCTTGCCGAATGCCGTCTTGCGTGTCGCAACCTGGTAGAGGTAGGAGCGGCCGAGGGCCGAGTGGCGTGCATGAAACCGGTGCGATGCCTTCTCGCAGCCGGTCACGGCGATGTCGTGCGGCAGGACCTCGTTGAGGCGCCTGGCGAGCAGCGACGCCTCGATGTGCGTGGCGAGGTCGAGGTGGGCCACCTGCGCGAGGGCGTGAACCCCGGCATCGGTCCGCCCGGCCCCGTACAGTTCGGCCGGGCGGCGTCCGGCGACCTCGGCGACGGCCCGCTCGATCTCACCGGCCACCGTCCGCGCGTTCTTCTGCACCTGCCAGCCGCTGTAACGCGTGCCGGCGTAGGCGATCGTCAGCTTGAAGCGTGGCACGGCAGTGCCCCCCGGCTGGCGATCGGCGATGCGGGCGGAGCCGGGCCGGTCGCGGGACCCGCCGCCACCCCGAGCGCCACACGTCCGATCAACTGGCCCGCCTCCGTCATCACGTCCACCGTGACGTGCCCGCCCGCAGGCAGCGCCGGCACCGTCGTGGTGGTCCACAGCCGGTAGCCCTCGGCGCGTCCGCCGGTCACCGCGTAGAACGGCGATTCGTGCACGAGGGTGTCGTCGACGCGCCAGCGATGGCGCACGCGATCCTCGAGGCCCAGCGGCGCCCAGATGGGTGTCAGGACGTAGAGCCGCCCGGCGAACCCGACCGGCAGTTCCGTGACGGGCCTGGTCAGCACGGGCGGCGTGCGCTGGATCGCGGTGCCGAACGCCGGGGCCACCAGCCGCAGCGGCGCTGGCGGGATCAGCGGCCGTCCGTACTCGACGAGCACGACCAGCAGGACGGCGCCGACGACCGCGACGGCGAACACGCGCCAGAGCCTGCGACGGCGCAGGCCGGACAGCAGGGTGACGAACCCGATGAAGGCCAGCACCGCGCTCACCCGCAGCGACACGGCGTTGCTCACGCGCCAGAGCACCGGCAGCGCGACGTTGGCACAGGCAAAGACGTTGAACGCGAAGAAGAGGGCGGTCAGCGGCCGCTTCACCGCCAGGTGGCGGTCGTAGACCACGTCGAAGGTCGACAACGTGGCCGAGAGCGCGACGAGGCCCACGAACCACGCGTGACGAGTCCAGAGCGTGGTCGACGCCCAGTAGACCGGCAGGACGAAGAACAGCAACTGCTGGTAGAAGTTCTTGTTGAAGTAGTTGATGGCGAACTGCACGGGCCGCCGCCACGCCGGCGGCACCAGGCGGCTCGCCAGCAGCCTCGGCAGCAACAGGCTGCTGAGCCAGATGAAGGCCACGTACGCGTAGGTGATGCGCAGCCACGCGTAGTTGCGGCTGCCGAGCCACATGATGCCGATCCCGAAGGCGAGGGCCCAGGTGCTGTGCAGCCACGACAGCGCCGTCTCGCGCGCGGCCACCCAGGTCCAGGCACGGCGCGCCCTGTCGTGCCAGGCCGACGATGGCGCGTGGCGCAGGTCTCCGGGAGCTTCCGGCGGCGGCTCGAAGGTGACGGTGTCGGTCACGGCTGCTGGACACCGCAGGTGACGGTGCTCCCGCAATTATAGGGATTGTCGCGCGGCCGCCGGCCCGGGCCGTGTCGCGGCGCGGCGGCTGGCGTGGCTCCCGGTCACGTGACACCGCGTGGTTCCGCATGTGCCCGCGCGCGGTTCCGTCTGGCGCCCTTCGGAGGCGGCAGGTCGTCGCTGTAACATGTTCGGCCTATGTCTCAGCCTGCCGCGGCCCCTGCGGCCGCCGCACCCAGCCCCGAAGGCGACGATCTCGCCGGGCTCTATCAGGCCCTGCTCCTGCCGCGACTGATCGAGGAGAAGATGCTCAAGCTGCTCCGGCAGGGGAAGCTTGGGAAGTGGTTCTCCGGCATCGGTCAGGAGGCCATTGCCGTCGGCGTGGTGGCGGCGCTCGAGGACCGCGACTGGCTGCTGCCGATGCACCGCAACCTGGGCGTGTTCACGGGACGCGGGCTCGACCTCCTGCGGCTGATGCACCAGTTGCTGTTGCGCGACGGGGGCTTCACGAAGGGCCGCGATCGCACGTTCCACTTCGGCGTCCTCGAGCGCCGGCTGGTGGGCATGATCAGCCACCTCGGCGCGATGCTGCCCGTCGCCGATGGCCTGGCGCTCGCCGCGGTCCTGCGGGGCGAGGACAGGGTGGCCGCCGCCTTCACGGGCGACGGATCGACGTCGGAAGGCGATTTCCACGAAGCCGTGAACCTCGCGGCCGTCTGGAAGCTGCCGGTGCTCTTCGTCATCGAGAACAACCAGTACGGGCTGTCGACGCCAACCCGCGAGCAGTACGCGTGCAGGGATCTCGCCGACCGGGCCATCGGTTACGGCATGCCCGGCGTCATCGTGGATGGCAACGACGTGCTGGCGGTGGTGGCGGCGGTGCGCGAGGCGGCCGCCCGCGCCCGGCGCGGCGACGGACCCACGCTGCTGGAGTTCAAGACGTTCCGGATGCGCGGCCACGAAGAGGCGTCGGGGACCGATTACGTGCCGCAGGCCCTGATCGACGAGTGGGCGGCGAAGGATCCGATCGGGCGGCTCGAGCGCGAACTGGATGCGCGGGGCCTGCTGCCGGCGGCCGAACGCGAGGCGCTGCGCGTGCGGATGAAGACGCGCATCGACGATCTGACGGACATCGCGCTGGTCGCGCCACCCCCGGCCTCGACGGCCGAGGCCGAACTCGCCGACGTCTACGCGCCCTCGGGCTTCGCCCCGGAAGAGCCCTCGCCAGAGGAACTGCGCCGCGCGCCGCGGGTACGTTACATCGACGCCATCTCCGACGGCCTGCGCGAGGCGATGCGGCGGTGGCCCGAGGCGGTGCTGCTCGGACAGGACATCGCGGAGTACGGCGGCGCGTTCAAGGTGACCCGCGGCTTCGTCGAGGAGTTCGGCAGGGCGCGCGTGCGCAACACCCCGATCGTCGAGTCGGGCGCGATCGGCTGCGCCATGGGCCTCGCGCTCGACGGGTTCCGCCCGATGGTGGAGATGCAGTTCGGTGACTTCATCTCGTGCGGGTTCAACCAGGTCGTCAACAACGTCGCGAAGACGCACTATCGCTGGGGCGCCGCGGTTCCGATGGTGATCCGGGTTCCCGTGGGCGGCGGCACCGGCGCCGGGCCATTCCACTCCCAGAACGTCGAGTCGTGGTTCACCTCGGTGGCCGGCCTCAAGGTGGTCGCGCCGGCGACGCCCTACGACGCCAAGGGCCTGCTGCTGGCCGCCTTCGAGGACAACAACCCGGTCCTGTTCCTCGAGCACAAGTTCCTGTATCGCCCGGCCCAGGGGCACGTCCCGCACGGCTTCTACACCGTGCCGCTCGGCCGCGCGGCGGTGGCGCGCGACGGACGCGACGCCACGGTCCTCGCCTATGGCGTGAGCGTTGGCTGGGCGATGCACGCCGCGGAGGTGTTCCACGACAGCGGCTACAGCGTGGAGGTCGTCGACCTGCGCACGCTGCTGCCCTGGGACGTGGACACGGTGATCGCCTCCGTGCGCAAGACCCATCGCGTGCTGGTCGTGCACGAGGCGCCATGGACCGGCGGATTCGGTGGGGAAGTGGCCGCCACGCTCGCCCAGGAGGCCTTCGAGTGGCTCGACGCGCCGGTCATGCGCGTGGCGGCCCTCGACACACCAATTCCCGCGGCGAAGGAACTCGAGCGGATCTTCGAGCCGAAGGACCGCCTGGAGTCCGCGCTGCGTCGCCTGCTGGAGTACTGACGCGCGACCTCGCCCAGCCGGGCGCCGGCCCGCGCCGATGCCGCGTCGCAGGCGTCACGGTTCGCCGACGAGCACGAAGGCCGCCCAGAACACCGGGCGCTCGGGCAGGCGCGTGCCGGGCGCACCGGTCCCGGTGACGCGTCCGGCCCGCAGGCTGGCGAGCATGGCCAGTTGCGCCGTGCGCAGCGCCCGCGCCAGATCCTGTCCGCGCGCCCGGGCGGCGTAGAAGTCGCGCAGCAGGCGCGCGGAGGGACCGTCGGCCACGTCCCATAATGTGGCGACCACGCTGGGAGTTCCCGCAAAGAAGAACGCTCTCGTCAGCCCGACGATGCCGTCGGCCGAGACCTCGCCGAGTCCCGAGCGGCAGGCGCTGAGGACGACCAGGCGGGCCTGCAGCCGCAGCCCGTAGATCTCCTCGGCGGTGAGCGCGCCGTCGTGGGCAGGCCCGATGCCGTCTGCGCCGAGCGCGAGGAACGACCCGAACGGATCGTCGTCGCGAACGATGCCGTGGGTGGCAAGGTGGATCACGCTCGCCGCGGCCATCGCGTCGGTTACCGCCGACTCGCTGGCCATCCTGCCAGTCAGTGTCGTGATCGGCGATGCCGGCACCCGCGAGACGATGTGCCGGACTTCATCGAGGGTGCCGGGCAGTGGGGGCAGCGATTCGGGATCGCCGGGCGCCGCTGGCAGCGGCAGGGGATCGGCGACGAACAGGTACCGGCCGGCCGTCGCGGGCCTCCGGCCCGCCAGCTCGCGCGTGAAGGACAGCACGGAGACCGACGGCGCGTAGGCTATGGCGTAGCGTTCCACGAGGTAGCGGTCCGTATCGTCGAGCAGGGCCGCGAAGGAGAGGCGGAAGAGCGGTCCGTGCGGGACCACGGTGAGCGTGGCCCCGACGCTCGGCAGCGACGCGGCGATCGGGGCGATGAGCAGGCGGTACAACTCGCGTGCCGCCCGCCGTGGCGACAGCGGTGCGCCGGCGACCGACGCCGCCGTGGCCCCGGCCGCGTCGACGGTCTCGCGGCCTCGCCATTGCTGCGTCACGGTCGTGTCGGGCGGTGGAAGATCGCGTCGGGTGAGGCCCGCCCACAGCGCGCGAGTGAGCGCCACGAGGCGCTGGTCGGCGACGTCCACGACGGCGTGGCGCATCGTGCCGTCCGGGCGGACAACCCAAACGTAGGTGTGCCCCGTGTCGACCCAGTAATTGAGGATCGTCGTGCGCCGGCGGTGCGCTTCGGCGGCGATCTCCTCGAACCTGGCCACATGGGTCGCTCGTGTCTCGTTGTCAGCAGTCGCGCTGGGGAGGGCGGGCCGTGTGGAACCCTCGCGATCGCGCGTGAGCAGCAACCTGTCGCCGGGGCGCGTGGTCCGGCCGTCGGGCGTGGGCGAGGCTGGCGAGGCCGCATCGGCGGCCGTCCGCGCCGCCAGCGCGGGCCGCGCCGCGAGCAGATCGAGGAACGCCCGGGCGCGAGCCTGCTCGCCGGCTTCCAGCGCCTCTTGCGCGCGGCCGGCGTCGATCAGAATACCGATTCCCAGCGATGTGTGGGATAGCGTGTACTGATGGAACCCGCGCCGCAGGAAGTCGCTTGGCGCAAGCTGACGCCGCACCTCCTCGAGCGTCTCGAGTGAGGCGCGGACGTCGGCCAGCGCCTCGTCAAGGCGTGCCAGCGAGCGGTAAGCCGTCGCCCGTTCGGCGAGGGACCCGAACAAACGCTCTCTGTTTCCGAGGGCACGCAGCCCCGTGATGGCTTCGGTCAGGGGTTGAATCGCCGCTTCACTCTCGCCGGAATTCCTCAGGGCGATCCCGAGCTGGCCGAGCCTGATGGCCTTGATCGTGGGATCCGACTCGCGGGCGGCCGACTCGCGGAGCAGCGGATTCGCACGCGCGTACTGGCTCCGATTGAGGTAGTGGCCGCCGAGGTTCCCGCGCTGGAAGTTGATGACGCGGTCCACCTTGCTCTCTTCTGCAAGCCGGAGGGCGCGCTCGTACTCACGTCCGGCCTGCTCGGAACGGTCGAGGTTCTCGAGAGCGGTGGCAACGGCATTGGTGGCCTGGATGACGCCGAGCCGATCGTCGGTCCGCTCCAGCACGTCGCGGGCGCGCTCGAAGCAGGCGAGCGCCTCGCGATGGCGGCCGTGCGCGCGGTTGAGGCGTCCGAGGCTGGTCCACACGCGGCCGAGCCCTTCGCTGTCGTCGAGCGCCAGGTAAACGGCTTCGGCCTCTTCGTAGTTCAGCGTGGCGCCGGCGAAGTCGCCCCGGCCGAACGCTCTGTCACCCCGATCGTGGAGCAGGCGGGCATGGTCCTTCCGGAGGCCCTTGTCCCGGGCGATCTGCAGGGCCCGCTCGAGCGCCTCGTCGGCCTTCGGGCCGGCGTCCCGCACCCGCGCGAGGACGGCCAGTGCTGCCACGATGCCTTCGTCGTCGCGACGCGCCTCGAGGAGCGCCAGCGCGCGCTCGGCCAGGGCCTGGGCGAGGGCACGGTCGTTCTGCTGGTAGGCGAGGCCGGCACGCAGTCGCCAGACCAGGGCCAGTTGCGGCTCCGCACCCGCGGCCGAGAAGGCCTCTTCGGCTCCAATCAGGGCTGCCGACGCGTCGCCGAGTCGGCCCTGTCTGGAGGCGACCAGCGCGCGGCAGCGCAGCGCCTGGCCCCGGGTCCAGCCGTCGAGGAACTGGCCCTGGTCGAGCAGCAGCGACAGCAGACGTCCCGCGAAGGAGAGGTCGTCGCGATTGACGGCGGCAAAGGCCGACTCCAGCAGGATGCTGGTCAGCGGCAACGATGGGAGCGGACTCCCCACAACCGCAGCGGCCGGTGTGCGCGCCGGGGGCGAGTCGCCGGCGGAGGCCCACGGCCCGCACGCACCCAGGCAGAGGAGCAGGACCACGATGCGCCCCATCGTGCCCCGCGGTTGCGCCGCTGCCGGAGAACCCATGCGCTTCGTCAATCGGCAGGACCGGCGTCGCCCATCATTCGGCAGGTGTCGGTGCCGATTGCCACCGTCCATCACGATACGCGAACCGCGTCGGCGGGGCGATGGCCCCCGTCACCACGGCAGGATATTGCGGGTCGCCCGGCAACAGCAGCCACTGCCCGGTCGCATCCTCCAGCAACTTCGGTGCGATGACGAGCCGTGTGACGGTGCGCGCCCAGTGCAGCGCCTCGGCGAGCGAGCCGAACGGGGCGAGATCCTCCAGCGTCCGCAGCGTGGGCGGCGCGAGGACGAGGGCCTGGCGGCCGAAGCGATCGAGGGCCTCACGAGCCGTGAGCCACGCATGCCCCGCCATCTCGTGCTCGTGAGCGCGCAGGTCGGTCTCGGGGGCCGCGGCCATGAAGAAGACCGTGTCGAAGCGGCGGCGTTCCTGCTCCGGCGTGATCCATCGCGAGAAGGGCGTCACGTGATCGAGACGCAGCTTCCACCGGCGATGCGCGCACAGGCTGGCGAAGGAGGCGAGGCCGTCGAGCAGGCTGCGCCGCTCGACGTGCGTCGCACCGGTCGGCGAGTGAGACGGCGGCAGGTCGGCGCGGCCCGGCGTGACGGTGTCGGCGAAGAGGACGCCGGTCTCCTCGAAGACTTCCCGCACGGCGGCAACGGCATGGTCGCGCAGCCAGGCGACGTCGGCCTCCGGCCAGTGGGCGGCCAGCCGGCCGGCCCCGAGCGCGAGGGCCTCCCACGCCGGCTCGCGATCCCCATCGTCGACACGCCCCCCGGGGAAGACCCAGGCGCCGGCGAGCCAGCTCGCCGAGGCGTTGCGCTGCAGCAGCAGGCACTCGGGCGGGCCGGCAGACGTGCCCGGGCGCAGAAGCACGACGGTCGAGGACGGGCTGGGCGGAGCCACGGCCATGTCGTCATCGTACGACAACGCCGTTCCCGTTCGCGAACGATTCGTGAGAAGGTAGCCCGTCATGCGCATCGGCATCGACCTGGGGGGCACCAAGATCGAAGGGGTGGTGCTCGACGACGGGGGAGGCGAGTGCCATCGCGTGCGTGTCGCGACGCCGCACGGTGACTATGCGGGCACGATCGCGGCCATACGGCGGGTGGTCGAAGACCTCGAGCAGGCGGCGGGTCGCCGCTGCACGGTGGGCGTGGGCATGCCGGGCGCGATCTCGCCGGCGACCGGTCTCGTGAAGAACGCCAACTCGACCTGGTTGATCGGCCGTCAACTGGATTGCGATCTCGAGGCGGCCCTTGGCCGCCCGGTCCGTCTCGAGAACGATGCCAACTGCTTCGCGTTGTCGGAAGCAACCGACGGCGCCGGGGCGGGTGCCGGCGTCGTGTTCGGTGTCATCCTCGGCACCGGCACGGGGGGCGGCGTGGTCGTGCGAGGCCGCGTGCTTCGCGGCGCCAATGCCATCGCGGGCGAGTGGGGCCACAACCCGCTGCCGTGGCCCGCGGCCGGTGAGTGGCCCGGTCCCCCCTGCTACTGCGGCCGCACGGGCTGCCTCGAGACGTTCCTGTCCGGGCCGGGGCTGGCGGCGGACCACGCGCGCGTCACCGGCGCCCGCCTCGACAGCCGGGACATCGCGGAGCGTGCGGCCCGGGGCGATGCCGCGGCGTCGGCCACGATCGGGCGCTATGCGGAGCGCCTGGCGCGAGGGCTGGCGTCGGTCGTCAACGTCCTGGATCCTGACGTGATCGTCCTCGGTGGCGGCCTGTCACACATCGCGGAGCTGTATGCGAGGGTGCCGCGCATGTGGGCGGAGTGGGTGTTTTCCGACCGCGTCGACACGCGGCTGGCACCGCCGCGGCACGGCGATGCCAGCGGCGTGCGCGGCGCCGCGTGGCTGTGGGAAGACGAGGCGGGCCGACGTTGAGCGGGCGTCGCCGTCGAGTTGGGCGACGAGTTCCGGGTTCCCCTGCCTGCCTGTCCTGCCTGTCGCGCCTCTGGTCTCGCCTGTGGTATCCTTTGCGGCTGCGCGGCGATTTCTCCGACTTGATGGGCCGCGCGGCGAGCCCGCCTGGGCCCTCCACTATCTAAGTCGCGGCTCATGAGCGCTCGCGACATCCGGTGGCGAGCTTCCCTTCCAGCGCGGTGGTGCCAGTTCCGTCCGACGTGCGATGGCAGCGAGGGCGCGCGCCGGGGAGCCCCGTCAGGACCCTCGTTTCTCAGGAGTTGTGCCGCAACATGGCCGAACTGCGCTACACGTTCACGTCCGAGTCCGTTTCCGAGGGCCACCCCGACAAGGTGTGCGACTTCATCGCCGATTCGGTGCTCGATGCCTGCCTCGCGCAGGATCCGCGAAGCCGGGTCGCCTGCGAAGTGCTCTGCAAGAACAACCAGGTGGTGCTCGCCGGCGAGATCACCACGAAGGCCCGGCTCGACTACGTGCAGATCGTACGCGAGGCGATCCGGACCATCGGCTACGACGATCCCTCCGAGGCCTTCAATGCCGACGGCGTCTTCGTCAACATGTGCCTCACGGCGCAGTCGCCCGACATCGCACAGGGCGTGGACGAGGACACCAGCAAGGCCGGTGAGCAGGGCGCTGGCGACCAGGGCATCATGTTCGGCTATGCCAGCGACGAAACCCCCGAACTGATGCCGCTGCCCATCCTGCTGGCCCACCGGCTGACGCGCGGCCTCGCCGAGGATCGCAAGTACAACGGGTTCACCTGGCTGCGGCCGGACTCGAAGTCACAGGTCTCGGTGGCCTACGAGGGCAACACTCCCGTTGCGGTGAAGCACATCCTCGTCTCCACGCAGCACACCGCGAAGACCAAGCAGCGGGCCATCCGCGGCTACGTGATCGACGAGCTGGCGCCGCGCGTGCTCGGCGACTGGTTCACGAAGGACGTGCGGGTGGACGTCAACCCGACCGGCAGCTTCGTGATCGGCGGACCGACGGGCGATTGCGGCGTCACGGGCCGCAAGATCATCGTCGACAGCTACGGCGGGGCGGGCCGGCATGGCGGCGGCGCCTTCAGCGGGAAGGATCCCTCGAAGGTGGATCGCAGCGGCGCCTACTACTGCCGCTACGTGGCGCGCCAGATCGTGAAGAGGGGCCTGGCGAAGAAGGCCGAGGTGCAGGTGGCCTACGCCATCGGGCTGGCCCAGCCGATGTCGGTGAAGGTCGACACGTTCGGCACCGGCGACGCCGAGCGCGCCGCCCGCTTCGTCAACGAGAAGTTCGACTTCCGGCCCGGGCGCATCGTCAGGAAGCTCGACCTGCTGAAGCCCATGTACCGCGAGACCACCAACTACGGGCACTTCGGCAAGCCGAACCTGTCCTGGGAGAAGTAGGCCGGTCGTCGCGGGCAGGCGGGGTCCCTCCGGATCCCGCCGCCCGCCTCGCTACGGCGGCGTACCGGCGCCCGGTCGCCCGACCGCCTGACAGGCCGCCCGCACGGGCGAACGCCCATCGACGAGCACGTCGAGCCGGGTCACGGCGGCTGGCGCGATCTCCACCGTGCAGTCGGTCTGGCGCATCCCGTCATCGCGCGGCGTGATCAGCAGCGAATACCGGCCCGGCGCCAGATCGATCGCCCCATAGAACCCGCTGCCATCGGTCTCGGTGGCTGCGCTGAGTCGCCCGACTGGCGGCTCGCCCTCCAGGCTGTCGCCTTCGCGCGTGACGATCACCGAGGCCGTGTCCAGCGGCGACCCGTCGGGCGCGCGGAGGGCGCCCATCAGGTGCCCGGTCTGCGGCTCCGTCTTCCACGGCATTGTCGGAACGATGGCCGGGCTCGCGAACAGCCCGCCGGAGAAGCCTGCCGGCGATTCCACCCATTGGCCGGTGCTGGTCCTGCCCGTCAGCAGTGCGGCGGCCAGGTCGTCGAACGGCCGCAGCGGCGTGTCACGCCCGGCCGGCACGGACAGGGGGTTGGCCAGCACGGGCGCATTGGAGGCCGCGATCGAGTAGAACGCCACGCCGCGGGTGCCGGCCTCGCCCGCGCTGACGGCTTCGCGCGCCTGCTGCAGCGTGCCCTCGAGGCTGTTCAGATAGGTTCCCACGCCGATGGCCGCATGTCGTCCGTACTGGTGCGCGGCCGTGAACGTTCTCCACGCCGTGAACGCCTGGCGTCCGCTCGCCGCGTGCTGCGCGCGATAGACCATCGGCACGGCGAGGTCGAGGATGCCTTCTTCCAGCCACGCCCGCCAGTCCTGATAGACGCGCCAGTACGGTTCGGCGGCGATCCACGCGGCGTCGTCGGCGGGACCGGCGCCGAAGGCGGTCACCGCGGCCGAGATCGTGACGGCGGGACGCACCGCCAGCACGCTCAGGTAGAGCCGGCGCAGGAACGCGCTGACCTGATCCCGGCGCCACTGACTCCACTCGGCGTCACCCGGGACGGGCACGGCATCGGCAGGCCGGCGGGCCGACCGGTTGAACCGCTCGATGCTGGTCGGGTTGTACCCGACGCTGGCGCCGGTCTCGGGTCCCTGACCAGGCACGGCGATCTCCGGGTAGCGGATGCGATCGAGGTGCAGGCCGTCGACCTCGTAGTTCGTGACCAGCCCCAGCAGGACATCAAGCGTGTAGGACGCGGCGTCGGGATGGCCGAGATCGATCCAGTAGTCGTTGCCAAAACGATAGCCATCGTGGCTGGTCGCCGTACCGTCGGCCAGCAGCGTCCGGGTGAGCCAGTTCTCACGGCCTGTGAACGGGCGTCCCGTCACCGGGTCGAACCCATGCCGGTTGAACACGTGCCGGGGATCGGCGGGTGGCGAGGACGAGTTCCAGATCGCGCCGACGATGACGAACGCGTGGACGGCAAGGCCCCGCTCGTGGGCACGCGTGAGGAGTTCGCGCAGCGGATCGAAGTCGCGCTCGATGGGGACGTTCTCGGGGAGGGGTTCCCGTGAATCGAGGTACCAGGCGTCGCCGCGACGCCGCACCTGCACGAACAGCAGGTTGGCCCGAGCTTGCGTTGCCCGCTCCACGACCGCCGTCACCTCGCCGGGGGAGTTCAGCCGGGTGTTGAACGTGTCGACCCAGAACGCACGGTATTGCTGGACGGGTTCCTGCGCGAACGCCGGGATCGGCGCCTGCGACAGGAGCAGGCAGAGCACGATGCCCGTTCGCCAGACGCGACGTGCCGCGGCGGCACAGTGGATCGAGAGAGCGCACGCTCGCACGCGTGCCATCGTAAGCCAGGCAGCGTTCTGCGGCAATGCGGTCGCCCGGCGCATGGAACATTCGCCGGTGGCGGGCTCCGGGCGTTATACTCGCTGTGCATCCCCATCGTTGGTTATGTCGGAGACGACCGCGCGGCCGTGCCGTGCCTCGTCCGTCTTGTGTCGGCCGCAGGAGGCCCCCATGTCGAGACTGCCTCTTCTCGCCGCCAGCCTCGTGGTGTGCACGCTGGCAGCACCGTCACCCGCACGCGCCCAGCACGCAGACGCCGGCCTGGCGGGATTGCTCGCCAACCTGATCCTCCGGGACATTGTGACGCCCTCGAACGAAGGCGGCGCGCCCGGGTCCGTGCTGCCGCACGACGCGCACTTCAGTCCCTTCAACCGGCAGTACCTCGGGTTGCTCAGTGCACGACAGGGCCTGCCGGAGATCGCGACGGTGGCCGCCTTCAACCGGGCGCTCGCCACCGAACTGGCGACGTTCCCGCTGGGCTCGTCCTCCGGCGGGTTCGTCTACACGTTCGAGCCCTCCACCGGCGCGTTCAGCCGCGAGAGTTCGAGCTTCGGGCCGGCGTTCGCCGAACGGTCCCGCACCATCGGCGCGCGCCGAATGAATCTCGGCTTCAGTTATCGCTACTCGAGCTACGACACGTTCGAGGGCCGCGGGCTGCGCGACAACCACATCAGCTTCTACCTGCCGCACAACGACTGTTGTCCGGGGCAGACCTCCGATGGATCGGCCGTGGGTGATGGCAAGCTCGGCCCCGACCCGGCGGCGGTGGCCTTCGAGGGCGACCTCGTGCGCGTGTCGCTCGACATGCGTGCGCGTACCGACACGGCGGCGTTCTTCTTCGCCTACGGCCTCACCAACCGCTGGGACATCGGCGTGGCGATCCCGCTCGTGCGCGTCGATCTCGACGCGACGGCCAACGCGGAGATGCTACGACTGTCGACCGCGGATCGACCGCTGATCCATAGTTTCCAAGTCGGTCACCCCGAAGCGACCACCGCCCGGGTGAACGCGGCCGGCAGCGCCGCGGGCCTCGGCGACATCCTCCTGCGCAGCAAGTACAACCTTGCCCAGGCCGGGCCCACGGGGTTGGCCGCGACCCTCGACCTGCGATTGCCAACTGGGAACGAGGACGACCTGCTGGGCGCCGGCGCCTTCCAGGCCAAGGTGGCGCTCGTCGCGTCCACCGGGTGGGATCGCTTCGCGCAGCACTTCGGGGTGGGCTACACGTTCTCGGGCAAGGGCCACCTGGAGCCGTTGCTGGGCGACGGGACCGCATTCGTCGCCGACGCGTTCGGCAGCGGCGCACGGGCGGTGAACGACGAATTCAACGTCGTGGCGGGCGTTGAGTGGGCGGCGCACCCCCGCCTGACGATCGTCGGCGATCTACTCGGTCGCACGCTGCGTGACGCGGGGCGCCTGTCGCTGGTGACCAAGTCGTTTCCCTACGTGCTGCAGGGCCAGTCCGGGCCGACCCGGACCGCCCAGTTCGACGAGTTCTCCTGGCGCGGCGGCAACCTCAACCTGCTCACCAGTACCGTCGGCTTCAAGGCGAACGTCAAAGACTACTTGTTGCTGTCGGGGCACGTGCTCGTGCCGCTCACCGACGCCGGCCTTCGTGATCGAATTGCCTTGGTGGTTGGGATGGACTTCTCGCTTCCGTGATCGGTGACGCGCGCGCGACAGCGTTCTGGTGCTGGGCGATTGGGGGAGGCGGGCACGACAGCCTGCTCGTGGGCCGCCTCCTCGTGCCCTTGCGGCTCGAAGCACCGTGTCACGCCAGCGACACCGGCAGCGGCGGGTGCGAGTGGGCGGGCGGCAGGCCGAGCATCGCCCGCAGTTGGTCGCCCTCGATCGCCTCGTTGTCGAGCAGCCACTGGGTGAGCCGGTCGAGGTCGTCGCGGCGCTCGACCAGCGTCTGGCGCGCCCGCGCCTGGACCTCGTCGATGATTCGCCGGATTTCGCGGTCGATGTCCTGGGCGGTGGTTTCGGCGTGGGGCCCCCGGCCCTGCGCGTCAGGCACGTCGAGGAACAGGGTGCGGTGGCGCGGGTTCTCGTAGCTGACCAGCCCCATCGCTTCGCTCATGCCGTATTCGGTGACCATCGCCCGGGCCAGTTCGCTGGCTCGCTGCAGATCGTTGCTGGCGCCGGTGGACACATCGTCGAGGGCGATCTCCTCGGCGGCGCGTCCTGCCAGCAGCACCGTCAGCTGGTTCAACAGGTCGGCGCGGGTCATCAGGTAGCGGTCCTCGAGCGGCAACTGCATCACGTAACCGAGCGCGCCGTAGCCCCTGGCGACAATCGACACCTTGTGCACGGGGTCGAGGCCGGGCAGCACCGAGGCCACGATGGCGTGACCCGCCTCGTGACAGGCGACGATGCGCCGCTCGCGATCGCTCATGACGCGCTTCTTCTCGAGGCCGGCGACGAGACGATCGATGGCCTCGTCGAAGTCGCGCATGTCGACCGACGGCTTGTCGCGCCGGGCTGCGAGCAGCGCTGCCTCGTTCACCAGATTGGCCAGGTCGGCGCCGGCGAAGCCGGCCGTGCGTGCCGCCACGACGTGCAGGTTCAACTCGGGCGCGAGCTTCACCTGCCTCACGTGGATGGCCAGGATGGCTTCCCGGCCCTTCACGTCAGGCTTGTCCACCAGCACCTGCCGATCGAAACGGCCCGGCCGCAACAGCGCCGGATCGAGCACCTCGGGCCGGTTGGTGGCGCCCATGACGATGATGGCCTTGCGCGAATCGAACCCGTCCATCTCGGCCAGCAGCTGGTTGAGGGTCTGCTCGCGTTCCTCATGGCTGCCCATCGGGCTCTGGATGCGCGCCTTGCCCAGCGCGTCGAGCTCGTCGATGAACACGATGCAGGGCGCCCGGGCCGCGGCGCGCGCGAACAGGTCGCGCACCCGGGCCGCTCCCACGCCCACGAACATCTCGACGAACTCCGATCCGCTGAGGCTGAAGAAGGGGACGCCCGCCTCGCCCGCCACCGCGCGGGCGAGCAGCGTCTTGCCGGTGCCGGGTGAGCCCACGAGCAGCACGCCCTTCGGGATCCTCCCGCCGAGGGTCGTGAACTTCGCCGGGTTCTTCAGGAACTCGACCACCTCGCGCAGTTCGGCGGCGGCCTCGTCCACGCCGGCGACGTCGCCGAAGGTGACCTTCACCGCGTCCTCGCTGTAGAACTTCGCGCGGCTGCGGGCGAACGACATGACCCCGTCGGCTCCGCCCACGCGCCGCATGATCAGCATCCAGATGCCTGCGAGCAGCAGCAGGGGCAGTGTCCACCGGAGCAGTTCGGGCAGCCAGCGGTTGGGCCGTTCCCCCCGTACGTGCACGCCGGCCTGGTCGAGGTCGTCGAGCAGGTGCGGATCCTCGACGCGCACCACGGCGAAGCGGCGGCCCTTCGGATCCTCGACCTTCAGGTCGCCGGTGATCACCTCGGCGCCGACGACCGCGGTGGCCACCTGACCGGCGCGGACCATCTGCTTGAACTGGCTGTAGTCGAAGGTGCGGCCTTCGGGCAGTACCAGGAAGAACTGGATCGCCGCCAGCACGACGAAGGCCGCCAGCGCCCACCAGAAGAACGTCGGCGGGCGGGGCGGCCGCAGCGACCGGCCCTCACGGCGGTCCGGCGACCCGGGCGATCGAGGCGTGGGCGTAGGCACCTGTCTGCTTCGGCTGGGGTGAGGTCAGGCCTCGGCCGGCTGCACCTGCTTGGCGAACTGCAGCGCCGGCGAGCCGGCGTCCACCACCACGTGGTCGCCCTCGCGGAACTCGCCTTCGAGCACCCGCACGGCGAGCGGATCGAGCACGCGGCGCTGCAGCGTCCGCTTCAACGGGCGCGCGCCGTACATCGGATCGTAACCCTCCTCCACCAGTTGCGCCCTGGCCGCGTCGGTGAGCGTCACGTGGATCTTCCGCTGCTCGAGCCGCTGCAGCAGGCGCGCCGCCTGGATGTCGATGATGTGCGCCATGTGCTCGCGCGCGAGCGGGTGGAAGACGATGGTCTCGTCGATGCGGTTCAGGAACTCGGGCCGGAAGTGGCGTCGCAGCGCATCGGTCACCTCGCCGCGTACTGCCTCCGAGAGCCCACCGCCACGCAACGCCAGCTCGGCCAGGTACTGGCTGCCGAGATTGGACGTCATCACCACCACGGTGTTGGTGAAGTCGACCCGGCGGCCCTTGCCATCGGTCAGCCGCCCGTCGTCGAGCACCTGCAGCAGGACGTTGAGCACCTCGGGGTGCGCCTTCTCGACCTCGTCGAACAGCACGACCGAGTAGGGGCGGCGCCGCACCATCTCCGTGAGCTGGCCGGCCTCGTCGTAGCCCACGTAGCCCGGCGGCGCGCCGATCAGGCGCGACACGGTGTGCTTCTCCTGGTACTCCGACATGTCGATGCGAATCATCGCCTGCTCGTCGTCGAAGAGGAACTCGGCGAGGGCTCGCGCGAGCTCGGTCTTGCCGACGCCGGTTGGCCCGAGGAAGACGAAGGATCCCAGCGGCCGGTTCGGATCCTGCAGGCCGGCGCGCGCCCGCCGGATGGCGTTGGCCACGGCGGCGATCGCCTCGTCCTGGCCGACGACGCGCTCGTGGAGGCGATCCTCCATCCGCAGCAGCTTCTGGATCTCGCTCTCCATGAGGCGGCTCACCGGGATGTTCGTCCACTTGCTGACGACGACGGCGATGTCCTCCTCGTCGACCTCCTCCTTCAGGAGGCGGCCGCCTTCCTGCGGGCCCGCCACGCGATTCTGCTCGGCCTCGAGCGCGCGCTCGATCTCGGGAACCCGTCCGTACTGCAGTTCCGAGGCGCGGGCGTAGTCGCCGGCGCGCTGGGCGCGTTCCACCTCGGCGCGCGCCGACTCGAGATCCTCCTTGAGCTGCCGGACCGCGTGGATCGCGTGTTTCTCGCGCTCCCATCGTGCCGCCAGGTGCTCGCGCTCCTGCTTGAGACCGTCGAGTTCTCCTTCGAGGCGCGACAGCCGTTCGAGCGAGGCGGCGTCGGTCTCCTTCCGCAGGGCCTCGCGTTCGATTTCGAGCTGGACGATGCGCCGCGAGACCTCGTCGAGCTCCACCGGCATCGAGTCGATTTCCATCCGCAGCTTGCTGGCCGCCTCGTCCACCAGGTCGATCGCCTTGTCGGGGAGGAAGCGGTCGGCGATGTAGCGGTGCGAGAGCACCGCCGCGGCCACCAGCGCGGCGTCCTTGAGGCGCACGCCGTGGTGGATCTCGTAGCGTTCGCGCAGCCCGCGCAGGATGCTGATGGTGTCCTCCACGTTGGGCTCGTCGATCATCACCGGCTGGAAGCGGCGCTCGAGGGCCGCGTCCTTCTCGATGTGCTTCCGGTACTCGTCGACGGTGGTCGCGCCGATGGTGTGCAGTTCGCCGCGCGCCAGCATCGGCTTGAGCATGTTCGACGCGTCGAGGCTGCCCTCGGCGGCGCCGGCGCCCACCACGGTGTGCAGCTCGTCGATGAAGAGCACCGTCTGGCCTTCGCTGTCGACGATCTCCTTGAGCACCGCCTTGAGCCGCTCCTCGAACTCGCCGCGGTACTTCGCCCCGGCGATCAGGGCGCCCATGTCGAGCCCGACGATGCGCTTGTCCTTGAGGCCTTCGGGCACGTCTCCGCGCACGATGCGCTGGGCGAGCCCCTCGACGATGGCGGTCTTGCCGACGCCGGGTTCGCCGATGAGCACCGGGTTGTTCTTCGTGCGCCGTGAGAGGACCTGTACGACCCGGCGCACCTCCTCGTCGCGGCCGATCACGGGATCGAGCTTGCCCTTGCGCGCGAGGTCGGTGAGGTCGCGGCCGTAGCGTTCGAGCGCCTGGTACTTGCCTTCGGGGTTCTGGTCGGTGACGCGCTGGCTGCCGCGGACCTGCGCCAGCAGCGCCAGGATGCGGTCGGGCGTGAGCCCGGCCTGCGCGAGCACCCTGGCGGCCGGCGCGCGCCCGGGCTCGCTGGCGATCGCCAGCAGCAGGTGCTCGGCGCTGACGTACTCGTCTTTGAGCCGCGCGGCCTCGGCCCGCGCCGCGTCGACGATGGCGCGGAAGCGGGGCGAAAGCATCGCCTGCACGCCGCCCTGGGTGCGCGGGAACCGGTTCACTTCGGCTCGCGCGGCACCCGCGATCGTGGCCGGGTCGAGGCTCGCCTTGCGGAGCAGGGCGGGCACGACGCCGTCGGCCTGCTCGACGAGCGTCACCAGCAGGTGTTCGGGATCGAGCAACGGGTTGCCGGCGCCATCGGCCAGTTGCTGGGAGTTGAGGATGGCCTCCTGCGCCTTCTCGGTGAATTGGTTCAGGTTCATGATCGTTCTCCGTCCTTGCGTCCGGCCCGCGGCCGGCGAGCCGGCGGCGCGGCCGGCCTTCAGGCCGGCCCGTCCGCGTCGAGCTTTGCCAGCGCCGCGTAGTGCTTCCGCTGCTCCGCGGTGAGCGTCTTCGGCAGCACGACCTCCAGCGTCGCGAACAGGTCGCCGTGCTCGCCCGCCTTGCCCACGATGGGCATGCCGTGGCCGCGCAGCCGGAACACCTGCCCGGGTTGCGTGCCTTCCGGGATCCGGAGCCGCAGCGACTGCCCCCCGATCGTGGAGACGCTGGTCTGTCCGCCGAGCACCGCCGTGACGACCGGCACCGGCAGCTTCACGTGCAGGTCGTGGCCGCGGCGCTCGAACCGGGCATGAGGCAGCACCTGGACGTGCAGGTACAGGTCGCCGGCCGGCGCGCCGCCCGTGCCGGCATCGCCCTCGCCGGCGACGCGCACGCGGGCGCCATCCTTCACGCCGGCGGGAATGCGCACATCGACGCTTCGCGCGTGTCCATCGCGCTTGATCGACACGCGGACGGTCTCGCCGCGATGGGCCTGTTCGAGCGTGAGGTGCACCGCCTGCTCGATGTCTTCGCCCTGCCGGCGCCGCGCGCGCGGCGATACCCGCACGCGGCGTGTGGCGCCGTCCGCGCCGGCGGCGGCGCCGCCGCCGAAGAACTGCTGGAAGAACTCCGAGAACGGGCTGCCTTCGCCGAACAGGGTGCCGGCGTCCTCCACGTTGACCGTGTGGAAGCCGCCGGGGCCGCCCGTCGTCGTCCAGGTCCACGTGCCGCCGGGCGCGCCCTCCGCGCCGCGCGCGTAGGCCTGCTGCGCCTGCTCGTAGTGCCGCCAGTTCGCGCCCAACTCGTCGTACTTCGCGCGCTTGGCGGTGTCGCCCAGCACCTCGTACGCCTCGTTGATGTCCTTGAAGCGCGATTCGGCGGCCTTGTCACCCGGGTTGACGTCGGGGTGGTGCTTGCGCGCGAGCTTGCGGTAGGCCTGCTTGATTTCCTTCTCGGTGGCCGTCTTCGGCACGCCGAGGATGGCGTAATAATCCTTGAACTCCATCACGCCCTCATCGTCCGAGGAGACGGTTCAGCCGATCCAGTTCCTGCAGGAGGCGGCGTCGCGCGTTGGCGCGCGCCGCCGCGGCCTCGGCCAGCGGCCGCAGGCGCTCGACGGCCTCGGCCACCGACAGCAGGCGCTGCACGCCGGCAAGGTTGATCCCCAGTTCGTCCACCAGATGCTTGATCGTCCGCAGCCGCTGGATTTCCTCGCGCGAGTAGACGCGCACGCTCCCGATGGTGCGCGTCGGACGGACCAGCCCCAGCCGCTCGTACTTCCGCAGGGTCTGCGGGTGCATGCCGAGCTGCTGCGCCGCCATGCTGATGAAATAGAGATCGTCGGTGGCGGCCGCCACCTGGGTCCGGGCACGCCGAAGCTTCGCGCTCATGCTACGTGTCGAGTGTAGGGCTTGATACGACTTGTGTCAATGTGGCCGAGCGACACCAGGCGGTGCGGTGCTGGTGCGCCGGCGGGGCCAGGGCTCGCGGGGGCGGCGCGGCGCGCTCCGACCGGCAGACGGGGGGGCGGCGACGGCCGCCCGGCGCGATAGGGCACCTGGCGACGGAGGGGCCGGTTGGGGGATAATGCGGGTTCGGCCCGGCCGCCATAACCCACCAGTGGACGTTCACGTCACAGACTTCGTCACCATCGGCCTCCTCGTCCTGCTCGAGGGGGTGCTCAGCGCCGACAACGCGCTCGTGCTGGCCATCCTCGTGCTGGGGCTCCCCAAGGCCCAGCAGAAGAGGGCGCTCCGCTACGGCATCCTCGGCGCGTTCGGATTTCGCGCGCTTGCGACGGTGTTCGCGGCGTTCATGATCCGCCTGTCGTGGGTGAAGCTGATCGGCGCCATCTATCTGCTGCACCTGTCGTGGGCGCACTTCTTCCATGGCGGCGACGCCGAGCAGCGCCGCACGCCGAAGCCGGCCGTCGCCATGTGGGGCCTCTCGGCCTTCTGGGCGACGGTGATCAAGGTGGAACTCACCGACATCGTCTTCGCCGTCGACTCGATCCTCGTCGCCGTCGCCATGTCGCCCAAGCTGTGGGTGATCATCTCCGGCGGGCTGCTCGGCATCGCCGCGATGCGGTTGCTGATCGGACAGTTCCTGGTGGTGGTCCAGCGCTATCCCGTGCTGGTCGACGCGGCCTTCATCGTCATCGCGTGGGTGGGCGTGAAGCTGCTCGCCGAGTACGCGCACCAGATGCAGTGGGTGGCCTTCCAGATCCCCAAGTGGTTCTCGATCGGCCTGATCATCGTCATCTTCGGGATCGCGGGCTTCTACGCCCATCGTCAGGGGCCGGTGGAGCAGGCCCACGACGAGCACGGGGCCGGCGAACTGCTGCACGACAGCCGGTCCTGAACCGGCGCCGGCCCGCCGGCACCGGCGGCGCCTCAGGGGCGTGCCAGCGTCAACGTAACCGTCTTCTTCTCGGCCCCGGTGAGCGACACCTCGACGGCGCTCCCGCGCAGTCTCTCGATTTCGTCGGGGTCGCCCAGGGCGCCGGCGTCCAGCCCGTCAACAGCGACCACGAGGAAGCGGCCGGGGGCCAGGCCCTCCAGCTTGAAGAGGCCATCCTGGTCGGCGCGTGCCGATCTCAGCCAGCGCATGCTGGGCAGGAACCACTTCTCGCGATCCTCGGAAAACGCCAGGACGCTGTAGTCCGTCACCCGCTGTCCGCGGTCGTCGGTGACCGTACCCGAGATCGCGGCGGATTCGCGCGTGAGGACGATCTCGATGCCCGACACGGTGCGGCCGGGCACGAAGTCGATCCCCGCGTCCTGCACGTCGCGGCCACCGAGCACGACGGCCTTGACCGTCCAGCCCTGCGCCAGGGGGCCACCGCCGATCAGGCTGAGCAGGCGACGGCCCACGAGGCCCCTCACCTCGAACGAGCCGTCGGGGGCCACCGCGGGAGCCGAGCCGCCGCCCATCATGACCACCGCGCCATCGTCGGCCGAGCGCGCGAACACGCGCAGACCGGCCAGGCTGGCCGGCGCAACGCCCTCGACCACCACCCGTCCCCGCGCGACGCCGCCGGGCGCGAGCGCCAGCGTGACGCCGTGGACGGGCTCGCCCGCGACGGTCACGAGCTGCTGGGCCATCTCGCGACCGTCGGAGGGGCCGAACCCCGCATCGGCGACGCTGGCCGAGAGCAGGTACGTGCCCGGGGCCAGGCCGGTCATCTGGAACGTCCCGTCGGGCTTGATCGAGGCCGAACGCGGCTGGCCACCAAACACGCCCTGGTCTCCTTCGGCCTGCAATACGGCCATGACCCGGCCGCCGGTAACGGGCCTGCCCGAACCCGACAGCACCTGCCCCGCGATGCCGGCCACGCGGACGGTCTGCAGCGAGACGTCGGCGATCGATTCCTGGCCCGGCGTCACCTCCACGGCCAGCGCTGACGCCGCGTCGGCGGTGCCTGGATAGAACGTGGGGGCGTAGTCGACCGGCGCGTTGTCGCGGAGCCAGCGCGAGCTGGCGCGGATCGACGCCTGGACCACGTACTCGCCCGGCTGCAGGCCGAAGACCCGGAACACGCCGAGATCGTTGGTCGTGCCGGCGCCGGCTGGCACCAGCCGCTTCCGGCCACGGAACCAGTTGTGACGCAGGACGCGCACGGTGGCCTCGAGCACCGGCTCGCCGATCTCGTCGAAAACCCGGCCCGTGATCACGCCGCCGCGCTCCAGCGCCACGTCGCACTTGTCGAACCGTTCGCCGGCGCGCAGGGTCAGCGGGCGTGGCGACTCGTTCCATCGCCGCTGCCCGTAGCCGCGGCTGGCGTAGCCCGGCTTGCGGACCATGACGAGGTACTCGCCGGCCGGCAGGTCGGTGAACTCGAACCGGCCCTGGTCGTCGGTGGTGGCGCCGCGTGGTTCGCCGCGTGTGCTGCGTCCGGCCAGTTCGATCGTGGCCCGGCGGATGGGCAGGCCCGAGGCGGCATCAGTTATGCGCCCGCGCAGGACCGCCGTGCCTTCGGCGGCGCCCTGCGGCCTCACGTCCCGCGGCGGAACCACCTGGCCTGGTCGGACGGCCACCTCCTGGGCGTTGCCGGCGGGCGTGGCCGCGAACAGGACGAGCAGTGCGAGCGAGCAGCGCAGCACCATCGGGGCGCCTCCGGAGGCCAACGGATTCCGTTGGGACGGCACGAGGGCCGTCTCTCACCACGCATCAGACGGCCGGCACCGGCAGGCGGTCTGATGAGGCCACCGGGCAACCAGCCTCCGGACGACTCCTGCCGGGCCCCCGGCGGGGGCGACTGGACCCCGGGGCCGATCCGCTCAGAGGGCGGACAGGACCGCGCCCAGCACGTCGGCCGTCGTCGCCGTACCACCCAGATCGGGCGTGCGCACACGACCTTCGCCCACCACTTGTTCGACCCCCCGGAGGATCGCGTCGTGGGCGTCGCGTTCGCCGAGGAAGTCGACCATGAGCGCGCCGGCCCAGATCGCGGCGATGGGGTTCGCGATGCCCTTGCCGGCGATGTCGGGGGCCGAGCCGTGGATCGGCTCGAACATCGACGGCGCGGTCCGCTCGGGGTTGAGGTTGCCGCCCGGCGCCACACCGAGGCTGCCGGAAATGGCCGCACCGATGTCGGTGAGGATGTCACCGAACAGGTTCGAGGCGATCATCACGTCGAGGCTGGCCGGGTGCGTGATCATGCGCGCGGCCAGCGCGTCGACGTGGTACTTCTGCCAGGTGACGTCCGGGTAATCCGCGGCCGTCTCGGCCACGACCTCGTCCCAGAGCACCATCGAGTGGTTGAGCGCGTTGGACTTGGTCGCCGATGCCAGCAGCCTGCGCGGGCGCGTGCGCGCCAGTTCGAACCCGTACCGGGCGAGCCGCGCGATGCCGTGCCGCGTGAACAGGCCCGTCTGCTCGGCCACCTCGTGCGGCGTGCCGACGTGCAGGCGGCCGCCGAGGCCGCCGTACTCCCCCTCGGAGTTCTCCCGCACGCACACCATGTCGATGTCGGTGGGCCCGCGGCTGGCCAGCGGCGACGTGATGCCGGGCAGCAGCCGCATCGGCCGGAGGTTCACGTACTGATCGAAGCGCTGGCGGATGGGGAGGATGAGCTCCCAGACCGAGACGTGATCGGGCACGCCGGGCGCGCCGATCGCGCCGAGGTAGATGGCGTCGAAGGCGCGCAGCCGCCCGAGGCCGTCGGCGGGCATCATGCGGCGGTGCTCCAGGTAGTAGTCGCAGCCCCAGGGGAAGTGCTCGAGGTGGAGCGCGAAGCCCGCCTTGCGGGCGACGTGCTCGGCGACGGTGATGGCGGCCGGCGTGACCTCGCGGCCGATGCCGTCGCCGGCGATGATGGCGATCCGGTGGGTGCGCATGACGGCTAAATCTATCACCGGCGAGTCGCGGCCGGATGGGGCGCCGCCACCCGGCCGGAGGCAGTCGGCACGTCGCGGGGCCGGGACAGCCCGCGACGGCCCTCGTCAGGGCATCGGCGCCACTCGACGCTTCGTCGCCTGCTCGAACGCGTAGGCGAGCGCGATGAGGCGCGGTTCGCTGCACGCGCCGGCCGTGAACGCCACGCCGAAGGGCGCCGGCCTGGCATCGAAGCCGGCGGGCAGGGGCGGAGTGGGCGCGTTGGGCACGCGGCCAAACGGCACGATGACCGTGGGGTAGCCCGGCTTGGCGGCGATCGCCGCGCCGGCGCCGCCGGGGAAGAGCAGCGCGTCGAGCTGGTGCTGCTTGATCGCGGCATCGATGCCACCGGCAGCCGACAGCGCGAGATCCTTCGCGCGGTCGGCCTCGTACCGCGCGCGATCGCGCTCCACGTCCATCTCGTCCGAGATGTCGAGCAGCGCCTGGCCGTACTTGATGGCGCCCATGCGCTGGTGTGCGACGTTCCACAGGCGCAGTGCGGTGAGCGTCCTGACGGGCGCCGTGTCGCCCAGGCTGGCGAGCCACTTGTTGAAGTCGCGCTTCATGCCGTACTTGAACACGATCGAGCAGTCGGCATCGCGCCCGCGCGCGTTGTCGAGTCCGGAGCACATGCCCCAGCCCAGGAAGTTCCGGTCGGGATCGGGATCGACGACGCTGGGGATGTCGGCCGGGTCGACGATGACCGCACCTTGCGCGCGCAGCGCCGCGATGGCGTCGGCCATCACGGCCGCCTGTTCGGGGCTGAGTCCGCCGCGCGGATCCGTCGCTCCGGGCGGCGTCACGCGGTCGTAGAAGAACGCGCGGGGAATTCCGATGCGGGCGCCCGCGAGCGCGCCTTCCCGTAGGAACGCCGTGTAGTCGTGATTGGGCGGCGGCGTGCACGCCGAGGTCGCCGGGTCGTTCGGATCGGGCGCCGCGCCTTCGAGCGCGCCCAGCAGGATGGCGGCATCGGTCACGGTCCGCGCCATCGGTCCGGCCGTGTCCTGGTCGGCGGTGATCGGGATGACGCCGTACCGGCTGATGCGGCCCACCGTCGGCTTGATCCCGACCAGCATGTTCTGGTTGGACGGGCTGAGAATCGATCCCGAGGTCTCGGTCCCGACGTTGGCGGCCCAGAAGCTCGCGTTGGTGCCGACGCCCGAACTCGACCCGCCCGTGGCGAGCACCGGTCTCCCGTCGCCGGTGGCCTCCCGCGGATCGCGCCGCGGATCGAAGGGGTTGAACCCGTAGCCCGTGAGCGCGTTGTAGTTGGTGGGCATCCCGGTGGCCACCCAGTTGGCGAGCTCGGTCATGCCGGTCTTGGCGATGATCACCGCCCCTGCCTCGCGCAACCGCGTGGCGATCGTCGCCTCGTAGGGCGGCACGAAGCCGTCGAAGGCGAGAGCGCCGCCGGTGGTCGGCATGTCCGTCGTGTGGATGTTGTCCTTCAGCGCGATCGGGATGCCGTGCAGCGGTCCGCGTACCCTGCCCGCGGCACGCTCGCGGTCGAGGGCATCGGCCTGCTCGAGTGCCCGCGGGTTGACGGTGATGGTGGCGTTGAGCCGATCCTCGTACACCGCGATTCGCAGCAGCGAGAGCGTGACCAGCTCGCGCGAGGTGAGGCGCCCCTCGGCCATCGCCTTCTGCATCGCGGGGATCGTCGCCTCGACGACCGAGAAGGGTGACGGGACGGGCGGCGTGGCCCTGGAGGCGCGCCGCGGCGACTGCGCCTGCAGGTCGAGCGGCATGGCCGCAAGCAGGACGAGCACTGGCACCAGCAATCGCTTCATCGGAATCTCCGTGGCCGGGCAGACCGGATGCGCGCGTGCCGCGGTCCCCACATGTGGGCTGCCTCGAGGGCCCTGGCAGCCGGGGCGGCTCGCGAGCGAGCCGCTGAGGTCGGTCCGTCAGGACCATCGCCCGTGCGACGTGAGCCTATCAGACAGCCTGGCTGTCCGGATCTCAGGATCGGCGGATGCGCCCGCGCGAACCGGGGCCTCGAGAGCCCCTGCGAATCCCACCCACTACGCAGGCCCGGAAGGCTTTCGCCGCGCCGGAGCGTCCGGATCCTGCTGCGCAGCCGCCCGATCGGCGACGACCAGCACGCTGGCGCCCGCGACGCGCCCCGCCGGGATACCGGGATCACTGGCGAGCAGCCGCTCGAGGGCGTGACGCTTGTCGGCGCCCGTGACGAGATAGAGCACCTGTCGCGCGGCGTCCAGCACGGGATAGGTCAGCGTCATCCGGCGATGTCCCTGGTACGGCGTGGTGATCCCCACACGGTCGCGGGCGTCGAGCACCGGATCGCCGGGTACGAGCGAGGCGGTGTGGCCGTCGGCGCCGAGCCCGAGATGGATCAGGTCGAACCGCGGCGGCAGCGTCTCGCCGTACCGGCGGGCGGCGGCCTGAAGATCCCCCTCGTCGACCGGCATCGCTTCGAACGCCGGCCGCGCGTCGAGGCGATCCAGCAGGCAGGCCGTGAGCTGGGTGAGGTTGCGCGCCGGATCGCGTGGCGGCGCAATCCGTTCGTCCACCTGGTAGAGCCGGACCCTGGTCCAGTCGATCGCGGCGCGGGCCAGCCGCACGAGCATGCGCTCGGGCGTGCGTCCTCCGCTCAGGGCGAGCGTGAACTGCCGGCGCGCGGCGATGGCCTCGGCGGCGGCGGCGGCGATCGTTGCCGCCGCGCGCTGCGCGGCCGCCTCGACGCCGGACTCGACGATGAGGCGCACGGCGCTACCGCTTCTCGTGATGGCCGCCGAAGGCCGCGCGCATCGCCGACAGGACGCGGTCGGCGAAGTCGCCCTCGCCGCGCGAGGAGAAGCGCTGGTAGAGCGCGGCGCTCAGCACCGGTGCCGGGACCGCCTCGTCGATGGCGGCCTTGATCGTCCAGCGGCCTTCGCCCGAATCGGAGACCCGCCCGGCGAAGTGACTGAGATCCGGCGATTCGATCAGCGCGCCGGCGGTAAGGTCGAGGAGCCAGCTGGCGATCACGCTGCCGCGCCGCCAGAGTTCGGCCACGTCGGCGATGTCGATGTCGTAGCGGTAATGGGCGGGATCCCTGAGCGGCGTGGTCTCGGCATCCGCGTCGTGTCCACGCAGGCCGACGTTGGCGTGCCTGAGGACGTTCAGGCCCTCGGCATAGGCCGCCATCAGGCCGTATTCGATGCCGTTGTGCACCATCTTCACGAAGTGCCCGGCTCCGGCCGGCCCGCAGTGGAGCCACCCGTGTTCGGCGGTGCCGCCTCGCGCGTCGCGCCCCGGCGTGCGGGGCGCCGACTCGATCGCGGGCGCGAGCGCGGCGAACACCGGCGTGAGGCGCTGCACGGCGCCGGCTTCGCCGCCGATCATCTGGCAATAGCCGCGCTCCAGGCCCCAGACGCCGCCACTGGTGCCGACATCCACGTAGTGCAGGCCGTGTGCCGCGAGTTCCTCCGCGCGGCGGATGTCGTCGATGTAGTAGGAGTTGCCGCCGTCGACGATCGTGTCCTCGGGCGAGAGCAGCGGAACCAGTTCGGTGATGACGCCATCGACGAGCGCGGCGGGAATCATCAGCCACACGGCGCGCGGTGCCGCCAGCCGGCCCACCAGGTCGGCGAGCGAGGTGGCGCCGACGGCGCCGCCGGCCACCAGCGCGGCCACCGCGTCGGGAGATCGATCGTGCACGACGCAGGCGATGTCGGAGCGCATGAGACGGCGCGCCATGTTGGCGCCCATCCGTCCGAGTCCAACCATGCCCAGCTGGTTCATGTGCCGCTCCTGAAGACCGGGTCCTGCCACAGGCGGAAGGCGCCGGTGAAGGCGTAGTCGTTGCTGCCCAGCCGCACGCCGTCGGGCGGCGCGTCGAGGTGCCGGATGTTTCCGCCGCCCAGCACGATGTCGTCCGGCTGCAGCGCGGCGCGGAACAGGCCCACCACGCGCCAGACGTGCTGGCGCCACTGGTCGAGTCCCATCGCGTCGAGGGCGTGCTGGCCGAGGAAGGCCTCGTAGCTGCGGCCGTCGCGATAGGGCAGGTGCGCCAGTTCCATCGGCTGGACCACGCCATCGAGGATCATGGCGGAACCCAGGCCCGTGCCCAGGCCGAGAAAGAGCATGTGGCCGCCATCGTACGAGCCGATGGCCTGCATCGCGGCATCGTTGACCACACGCACCGGACACTGGAATGCCTGCTCGAAATCGAAGCCGACCCACCCCTCGCCGAGGTGCGCCGGGCTGGTGACGATCCTGCCGCGGCGCACGACGGCCGGAAAGCCGATCGCGATCGCGTCGTAGGTCCAGTCCGCGGTGAGGGCCTTGACAGCGTTCACCATCATGGCCGGCGTCATGGCGGGCCCGGACGGCGCCATCCGCTCCTGTTGGCGGGGCAGGCCCGACCGCAGCACCTTCACGTGGCTGCCGCCGACGTCGATGCCGAGCACGTTCATCGCGCGCCTCCCGGCGCCTTCCAGCCGCCCACGTCCGCCGTCAGCCGGTCGGCCTCGGCGGGGCCCCAGGCGCCCGGCGCGTATGCGTGGACCGGCGTCGCGTTGCCGAGCACGGGGCCGACGACCTCCCATGCCGCGTCCACCGCGTCCTGCCGCGTGAAGAGCGTCTGGTCGCCCTGCATCGCGTCGCCGAGGAGGCGCTCGTACGGGCTCATCTCGTCGCCGGCACCGCGATCGATGAGCGCCAGTTCGTGCGGCTCGCCCGTCATCGTCTCGCCCGGTGTCTTGGTGAGCACCCCGAGGGCGATGCGGAGATCGGGCGTGAGGCGGAGGCGGAGGTAGTTGCCCTGCCCGGGCGCCATGGCCGTCAGCGGCGGCCGCTTGAGCTCCACGCAGACCTCGGTGGCGGTCACCGGCAGGTGCTTGCCCGCCCGGATGAAGAACGGCACGCCGTCCCAGCGCCACGAGTCGATCGTGAACCGGAGCGCGGCGTAGGTCTCCACGCTGGAGTCCGCGGCGACGCCGGGCTCGGCGCGATAGCCCGTGAACTGCCCGCGCACCACGTCTTCGGGCCGCAGGGGCCGGATCTGCCGGAAGAGCTTGGCCTGCTCGTCGCGGATCGCGTCGGGATAGGACGCGGCGGGCGGCTCCATCGCGACGAAGCCGATGACCTGCATCAGGTGATTCTGGACGACGTCGCGGATTGCGCCGGCCTCCTCGTAGAACGCGCCGCGGCCCTCCACGCCGAACGCCTCGGCCATCGTCACCTGCACGCTCTCGACGAAATGCCGGTTCCAGATCGGCTCGAGGAAGCTGTTGGCGAAGCGGAAGACGAGCAGGTTCTGCACCGCCTCCTTGCCGAGATAGTGATCGATCCGGAACACCGCCGATTCGTCGAAGACCCTGTGGATGATCCGGCTCAGCTCACGCGCCGAGGCGAGGTCGCGCCCGAAGGGCTTCTCGACGATCACGCGCGCGCTGGCCGCGCAGCCCGACTCCCCGAGGTGCCGGATCACCACGGGAAACAGCGACGGCGGGATGGCGAGGTAGTGGATCGGCGCGCGGGCGCCGGCAAGCGCCGTCCGGAGCGCGGCGAAGGTGGCCGGATCGTGGTAGTCGCCCGACACGTAGCGCAGCAGTGACGAGAGCTTGGCGAACGCCGGCTCGTCGACGCCGCCATGTTCCGCGATCGACTGCCGGGCCCGCTCGCGAAAGCGCTCGAGCGGCCAGTCGGGCAGGGCGACGCCGACGACCGGCCCGACGAGGTGACCGCGGCGGACCAGCGCCTGCAGCGCCGGGAAGATTTTCTTGTAGGCCAGATCGCCGGTGGCGCCGAAGAAAACCACCGCGTCGGAGGTGAGGGGTGCGGTCATGGCGTTGCTGCCGCCGGCGCCGGTGGAACGACCAGGATCTCGAAGTTGGCACCCTCCCAGCGCCCGTCGCTGATCCACTGGAAGGTGAAGACGATCCGGCGCCCGGGATCGAGCGCGGCCGTGTCGAGATCGGCCACGTGGATGCCGAGGCCGGTGTCGCGCGTCGCGACGTCGCGGGTGGTCTGCCAGCCGTCGCCGCTCCAGTGGACGAGCGCGGTCGCCAGCACTTCGATCCGGAGCCGCCTGCCGGCCGGGATCTGCCGTTCCTGCCGGTCGAAGCGCCACACGTGGAACTGCGCGTCGCGCCGTTCCACCTGGTAGCGCTGCACCGTCTGCGGCGGCGTGTCGAAGACGGCGTGGTCGGCCAGCGACCGGCGCAGCTTGAGGTACTCGGCGTGCGCCCAGCACAGCGGCATCGCCGACCCGGCTGGTCGACCGCGAAACAACTCGCGGGACGGGATGTCGGCGGCGTCCCAGCTCTGCTCGGGGAGCAGGCCGTCGTCGTTGGCGAGCGCGGCGAATGTCCGCAGCAGTTGGACAGCGCGGTCGCGGCGGCCAGCGGCCAGTTCGTAGTGCGCGCGTTCGCCGGTGAGCAACGGCCACGGGCGGCCGATGCCGATGCCATCAAACGGCGAGCCATCCGCGTGCTCGCCGTAGCCATCGCCGTTGTAGCGGTACCAGGAAGGCCCCGCGGGCAACTCGACCTCGAGCAGGGCATCGATGACCTTCACGGTGTTCACGATGCGGGGATCCTCAGCGGCGCGCAGGCCGAAGCGTACGAGCGACAGCGCGTCGGGGCTGACCACGTCGGTGGCCGGTCGGGCCGCATCGTCGGCGGGCCGGTTCTTGATGATCACGTCGCGCTGGGCGGGATCGGGCGGTGCGATGCGGATGTAGTGACCCTCCACGCCGTGGTCGCGGCAGAGCGTGGTGCCGGCAGCGTAGGTGCGGCGATCGATCAGGGCATTCCAGTCGTCGGCCGTCTCGCGCAGGTAGCCGGCGATGGCGGGCTCGAACGTGTCGGCGAGCTCCGCGGCCACCAGCAGCGCCGCCACCTCGACCGCCATCGTGAACGGCGTGTAGCCGGCGTCCTCTTCCCAGCGGTCCTGTCCTGTGACAGGGCCATGGCTGACGAGGAACGCGGCGGCCCGACGCACCATGGGCCACAGGCTGGCCACCTGGTGTTCGTCGAGCGCGCGATGCCGCCTGGCGAGATCGACGAGGAGAATCGGCAGGCCGGCCTCGTCCACCTGGACGCCGGACCAGTAGGCCCTGCCATCGAGCCACATGTTCTGGGGCCAGCGGCCGTCGGCTTCCTGCGTCACCTGGAGGTAGTGCAGGACGCGGCGCACGTCACCGTGCGCCCCGGTGGCCAGCAGCGCCCCGGCGCTCATCACCAGGTCGCGCGGCCAGACCAGGTGGTAGCCACCCAGATCTCCGTCCCCCTTGGCCACGCCCCAGGGAATCGACAGCGATGCGATGAGCCCACCCGGGAAGCGCGCCGACTCGTGGGTCATCAGGACGGCCGTCGAGACGCGGAACAGGTTGCGGCCGCCGCCGGGCGGCAGGTCCGGCTCGCGCAGGTCCTGCTGCCAGTCCCGCCAATCGCGGCAGTACTCACGCGCCGCGGCCTCGAAGCCGGCGTAGAGCGACGCCACCGCCCGATGACCCGCCTCCGAGGTGTTCTGCCCGAAGCCGATGGCGATCACGAACGGCTCGTCGCTCGCGAGCGGAATCTCCCCGGTGAGCGCCACGTTGCCGTGCTCGGCGATCGTCCATTCGTCCACCAGCCGCCCGTGCGCCCGCAACTGTTGCCAACCGTCGGAGGCGCCGACGAACCCCACCGACCGCGCGACCCAGGGCGTGCTGCCGGCCAGCGCCAGCGCGGTGCCCGGCTTGCGTGCCCAGAGCATCGGGATGCCCTTGTAGTCGCCGATCAGGGCGGTGTTGTCGTTGCCGGCGTTCCGCAGGTGAGGCGCGAGAATGGCGAACAGGCGGTAATCGGTGCGTGCCCCGTGCAGTGCCTCGAAGGTGACCCGCTGCAGAACCACCTCGCGGCGCGGATCGGCGATCACCTCCTTGGTGATCCGATAGCGGCCGTCGAGGGCGGTGTTGACGAGGCGATAGGCCGGAATGCCGTCGCCCATCGTCGTCATTTCCTGGCGCGTGTGGCGCTTCTCCTCGGAGAAATAGCCGTCGGGGCCGGTGACGATGAGGCCCATGTCGCGCGTGCAGGCCTGATCGACGCGCGGGTAGTAGATTTCGTTCAGGATGCCGTGGCTCAGCGTGAACCACACGCGGCCGGCCTTGCCGATGGCTGCGCCGACGCCGCTCTTGGCGCTCGAGGTCCACCGCGCATCGAGGCCTCGAGCGCCTGGCGCGGGCCGGGATGAAGGGTCCGACATCTCCTGAAAGATACACGAGCCGCGTCACCGGCGGGCGCCGATTCGCGCGGGATCGGGGCTGGCCCGGTCGCCCGATCGGCGTTAAGCTCTGCGGCGTGAACACCACCGCGCCCACCTCCGCGCCCGTCCGCCTCCAGTCGCTCGACGTGTTTCGCGGCCTGACGATGGCCTCGATGGTGATCGTCAACAACCCGGGCGACTGGGGACACGTGTACGCGCCGCTGCTGCACGCCCAGTGGCACGGCGTGACGCCGACGGACCTCATCTTCCCCTTCTTCCTCTTCATCGTCGGCTTCTCCGTGACGCTGTCGCGCAAGAGCGGGAAGTGGTCGTCGATTCTCGCGCGCGCGCTGAAGATCATCGGGCTGGGCCTGCTCCTGGCGTGGTACCTGAAGTTCTCGTTCGCGACCCTGCGGCTGCCCGGCGTGCTGCAGCGCATCGGGCTGTGCTACCTCTTTGCGGCCTCCCTCTACCACCTCTGCGGCCTGCGCGCCGCCGCGTGGACGCCGGTCGCGCGCGACCGGTTCACCGCGGTCGTGGCGGCCGCGGTGGCGGCGGTGGCGCTGCTCGGCTACTGGGCGATTCTCATGCTGGTGCCGGGCGGCTCCGGCGTTGCGGGCGATCTCACGCCCGAAGGGAACATCGGCGCGGTGATCGATCGCGCCCTCATGGCGGGGCACCTCTACAGACCGATGTTCGATCCTGAGGGCCTGCTGAGCACCATCCCGGCCGTCGGGACCACGCTGCTCGGCGTGCTGGCGGGCCTCGGGTTCCGCAACATGGCGTCGCTCCCACACCGCGCGGCCGGGCTGGCCGCGGCCGGCGCGGTGACGGCGGCCGTGGGCTGGACCTGGGGACTGGTGTTGCCGCTGAACAAGAACCTGTGGACGAGTTCCTACGCGGTCTACACGGCGGGCCTCGGCGCGTTGCTGCTCGCGCTCTGCGTCTGGCTGGTCGACGTCCGCGGCTGGCGTCGCGCGGCGTACCCGTTTGTCGTGCTCGGCACCAACGCCATCACGCTCTACGTGCTCTCCGGCCTGATCGCGAAGACGATCGGGTACGTGACGCTCGCCGGGCCCGACGGGACGACGCAGTCGCTGCAGGCGGCGATCTATCGCACGGTCTTCGTGCCGCTGGCGTCGCCGATCAACGCGTCGCTGCTGTTTGCCGTGGCCAATCTGGCCGTCCTCTACGTGGTGTTGTGGGCGATGTACAGACGGGGCATCTTTCTCAAGGTGTGAGGCGAGGGGGGCGGCACGTGGTGCGCCGGCGGGCGGGTTGCCCGCGCGCCAGGAACCACGTAGCATGACGGGCTGCCACACGCGGTGGCGCGGAGCGGAACGTGAGCGAGGGCAGGGACTTCGGGCTGGCGCTTCGGCGCGAACGGGAACGGCGTGGGATCCCGCTCGAAGCCGTTGCCGAGAGGACGAAGATCGGTCTCGCACTGCTCTCGGGGCTCGAGCGAGGCGACCTCGCGCGCTGGCCGGCGGGGATCTTCCGCCGCGCCTTCTTCCGCGCCTATGTCGAGACGGTCGGCCTGTCATCGGACGAGATGCTGCCGCGCTTCGAGCGCGCGTTCCCCGAACCGGCCGACGAATCCACCGCACGTGCCGCCCGGGCCACGCCGGCAGCGTACCCGCCCGACCCCCTGCGCCTGAGCCTCGCGCGCAGGCCGGGGGATCGCGTGCTGGCGATCGCGCGGCGGCTTGCCGCGCTTGCCATCGATCTCGCCGCCATTGCCGGCGCCGGGTTCACCGCAGGCGCCGCCGGCGCGCAATCCCCGGCGATCGGCCTGCTGGCTGCGTCCGTGGTCTATTTCGGCGCCGGAACGCTGCTGCTGGAAACCTCACCCGGCACGTGGCTGCTCCGTCGCGCCTTGCGGCCGCGCCGCCTGGCGGCGCCCAGGCCCACGACGTTCGAGACACGCGACGTCCCGCCTCTGTCTGAGGATGGCGAACGCCGTCCCGACGTGGCGGCCGCCCCGCGCGTGCCGCCGCGCGAGCGGCGGCACGTGCGCGTGGAGCGACGGCGCACGCCGCGCCCCGGCCAGCATCCGCAGTAACCCACTCACGTCTCGCGGGCGCGTGCGGCTGGCCGGTGGCACCGGCTCGCGGGGTCTTCGCGCGCCGGGGCGGCCGCCGCGCCGCGCGCGCTCCGCGTATACTGACCGGCTGTGACCAGACGAATTCTCGTGACCAACGACGACGGCGTGCTCTCGGAGGGGATCGCGGCGCTCGCCGACGCGCTGTCGGCCCTCGGCGACGTGACGGTGGTGGCGCCGGCGGGAGAGTCCAGCGCCGTCGGGCACGCGCTCACGCTCACGCGCCCGCTGCGCCTGCAGCGCCTGCGTGAGGGTGTCTATTCCGTGGACGGAACGCCGACCGACTGCGTGACGATCGCCTTCGCGAAGCTGTTCGACCGCGAGCCGGACCTCGTGGTGTCGGGCATCAACACGGGCTACAACCTGGGCGACGACGTCACCTACAGTGGCACTGTGGCCGGCGCGCTCGAGGCCATCCTGCTGGGGGTCCCAGGCATTGCCGTGTCGCTGGGCCGGCAGCGGCACTACGACTTCGCGCAGGCGGCGTGGGCGGCCCTCACCATCGCGGAGCGCGTGCTCGACAGCGGATTCCCGCCGCGCACGCTGCTCAACGTGAACGTGCCGCGCGAGCCCGCGCGCGGATTCCGGATGACCATCCAGGCGCGGCGCCGGTGGTTTCCCGACGTGCTGGAGGCCGAGGACCCGCGTGGCCGGCCGTATTTCTGGATCAAGGAAGGCCGGGCGGAATGGGAGCCCGACGAGGCGTCGGATTATCAGGCCGTACGCGACGGCTGGATCTCGGTGACGCCGCTGCACCCGGATCTCACGTGCCGGAGCAGTCTGCAGGCGCTCGCGGGACTGGAGGCCCTGGGCGATCTGCGGCAACGGCAGGCAGGATAGGCCGGCCTGCCGGTCGCGCACCCGGCCGCAGAAACCGCTTGGCCGGCGGCGCGCCGTTCGTGATACGCTTGCACCTCGCGTCGGGGCGTGGCTCAGCCTGGTAGAGCACTCGGTTCGGGACCGAGGGGTCGGAGGTTCGAATCCTCTCGCCCCGACCAGCAGAATCGTTGAAACGGCCGGGATTCATCCGCGGATCCCGGCCGTTTCGCTGTTTCTGGCCCGGCAGAAGACCTGACGGCGCAACCGGCCTCGCGAGCCTCATCGCGCGCGGAGCCGCCAGCACGCCCGCCGATCGGTTACCATCGGGGCCTCGCTCGCTACGCGCGTTTCCTGGCGGCTCGACCCGGCGACGGGTGGCGCCGCGCCCCCCCCCACGGGAGGACGCCCCGCGGCGACGGGACGCCCATGAGCACACGCGCCAAACGCATCCTCGCCGAATCGCCCTCACTCGTTCGCCTCCTCGCCCTGCGGGCCGCCGAACATCCCGATCGCATCGCGTTCCGTTTTCTCGAGGACGGCGAAC
>WBZO01000616.1_pt1 | contig 70353 bp, 66 predicted proteins | sample 5204261 | NCBI WGS metagenome assembly WBZO01 (sample SAMN12412400, study PRJNA552823) | activated sludge metagenome | isolation source: activated sludge from anammox sidestream of wastewater treatment plant... | place: USA: North Carolina | collected 2017-09
CTGCACAACAGGGAGATTTCGCATGCTTGCATTGCATGCATGCGAGTTATCCAGGAAAACTCAGTTTTTACGGCTGAAACGCAGCTGTTTCGACTCATCGGATCAACAGATTTTCTTTACCCATCCCCAAATTGCGACCTTGGAAGGCAGTTTCATGTGGAGCGACTTCTATCGGAGAAAGGCATGTCCGGAGCCGCGAATCGCCGTCGGAGGAAACTAGGGAGGAAATTAGGGAGAAAATACTTCGGCTCATTCGAGCCAATCCCGAGATCACCACGGGGCAGCTGGCCCAAGTCACAGCACTTACCTCTAAAGGCATCGAGTGGAACATTCGGCGATTGAAGGCGGAAGGCTATCTGCGGCGGGTCGGGCAATTATGCAAGGGCCACTTGCACAATTGTGATCTTGGAGCTCAAGTTAGTTAATTGGTCGATTTCATACGGATTCAGGACAAGAAGCGGCAGGAGGCGCGTGGCGGGAATCGGCCACAGCCGGCCATTCAACGCTTTCGCGGCATTTTGCGCGCAGCCGACTTTCGAGCTGCCGGTTTCCCGGCAGAACTCCGGGCTGAGCTTTTGGCTCGCGATCCCGGCGAGGGCATCGACACAAAACCCCACGCGTCACGCAGGAGCTGCTGAAGATCCTTGCGTGTGATCCGCCCCAGCCGGACCAGCACGGTCGGATGTGACGCATAGTGGTCCGTGATGTAGCAGGTCTCGGGATGCTCCCGAAGCAACAGTGCACGCTGTTCGAAACCGACCCGCACGACTGCGCAATTGGCTTCGGCAGACTTGTGGACGGGGACGCAGGCAAAGAGCTTGCCTTTTAGTTTCAACGCACGGGCTCCATGTACTTTGGCCTCGATGACCTCCGGTAATGCAAGGCCGATTTGCCTAACTGCGTCAAAATCGAGCATGGTGCCTTCGCATGAGCAGTCGCCCTCGTGGCAGCTCGTATGGATCAGGCCGGCACGAACGGCCGAGTGCGCTCGGTGCCGGCGCGAATCGTGCTCATCTCTCCGTCTTCAGCCCGCCCGAGATGATGATCTCGACGCGGCGATTCCGCGCCCGTCCTTCGGCGGTCTCATTGTCCGCCACAGGCTGTGTCGAACCCAGCCCTTCGACATCGATGTGCGCCGCCGTCATGCCCTGCGCAATCAAATAGTCGCGGACGGCAATCGCGCGGCGGGACGAAAGGTCGAAGTTGGTTGCATCCGATCCGACGTTGTCGGTGTGCCCTTCGATCCTGAAACTGAGGTTCGGATAGGACGCCACCACGCCCGAGAATCTCGCAAGGGACTCCCGCGCACCCGTGCTCAGATTGGCCGTGGCGGTTGCGAACTGCACGCCGCCGATCTCGGAGACGAGGCCGCGGCTGGTCTCACGCGTCGGCAAGACGGCGTTGAGGCGTCTCAGCAGATCCGCACGCGCTGCCGCCATCGCGCGCTCTCCTGCGGCCTCCGCTGCCGTCTTGGCCGCCAGATCCGCGGCGCGGGCTGCTTCCGCCGCCGCCGCTGCGGCCCGTTCACGTTCGGCTGTGGTCGCGGCTGCGGCCGCGGCTTCGGCAGCGGCCCGACGGCCGGCCTCCGCCTCGTCATCCACCTTGGCGATCATGGCTGCCCGGCGGGCATCCTCGCCGGCCAGTACCGCTTCACGCGCCAGACCCGGCGCCTGCTTGCGTTCGGCGCTGCGCTTCTGGGCTGCGGCCGCGAGGGCGGCGGTGAGTTTCTCGGTGGCCGCCGCGTACTGCCTGGGCGCGTACTTTTCGGCACCGACATCCTTGGCGATCGCCACCGCGTACTCAGCCTGCACGATATCGGCCGGGTGCTTGCGCTCGTCGATCGCGATGCGTTTGAGTCCCGAGTAGTCGGCCCGTTCAGTCAGTGAAGTGACCTTCGACTCCTCTCCCTTGACGTTTTTCGCCACGTTGTACAGCGCAATCATCGTGCTCGGAGCGCTCACCGCGAAGTGCGGCTCCGCCGTGACGATCAGAGCAAACTTCGGCGCGCTATACCGCGTCTCGAGCGAACCGCTGTCGCCGTCGGCCCCCGTGAGCACGCCCTGATTGACGGCTCGGCCGTCCGGAGTCAGTGCCCAGAGCACGTAGGCGGTGTAGGCACCGAGCGTGGGCGGTGGTGGCAGCTGCTTAACCTTGACTTGGATGCGCGCGTTGCCGTCCTCGTACTTGACGCTCACCGTGCCCGAGCCGGTAGGGAGGATCGGCGTCGGCCGCAGCAGCAGATCCGAGCTGCGTCCCAGCTGATAGTTGAACATGGAGATCTGGCTCAGCACATCCGAGCTGGCGATGGCCTTCGATCGCTGGACCTCCTGGGCAGACACCATCGCCGGGACCGCATAGGCCCCCAGTGTGATTGCCGCAATTGCGCATACCCTTACTCCGTACAGTGTCGATTCGAGCATAAGAGGTTCTCCTTCCAGGACCGTCGCGAATTGTGCGTATGAAGCCGCTAGGACACAAGGATGAGCTCGCTCGCTCCGGACCTTTCTGGGGTTTGACCTGCCATGAAATAGTGCGCTGTCACGCGTGATCCAGGGCGGGCCCGCTGATCGCCGCCTTAGAAGAAATGAGGTGGCCACCCAAAACCGAATCGACCAAGTCGGGTGTCCGGTAAGTGTTCCTTACATCTCCGGTGGGAACGTGAACACCGTCAGAGTCTGCGGGTAGTGTTATCGGCCAGTTCCGAAATAGTGTGGCCTTGCTGAGACTAACGAAGCCAGGGACTGGCCGGTGCTGGCCAGAGTTGGAAAGCGGCCGGCGGATGACCTATATTTGCCCTGCGTATGCAACGGGTCTGATCCAAAAAAACAAAGGGGATAAGAATATGACTCGCATCGATCGTGCCTATGTGGCGGTTGCCGTCGTGCTGCTGCTGATTGGTGAATTCATCGGTTTCTACATGGGAATGACGAAAAACCTGCAGCTGCGCACGGTGCATATCACCATCGTGCTCATCGGGTTCGTGACGCTTTCGCTCTTCGGCTTCATGTACCGCTTGTGGCCGGCGATGAAGGCCGGGACGCTCGCTGCGGTGCAATTCTGGCTAAGCGTCCTCAGCGTCATCGGCATCGTGATCGGTACCTATCAATACTCAACGACGGGAGGGATCGCGATCGTTGCCCCGGCGTCGGCGCTCTTGATCGTCGCGACGCTCCTGCTCGTGTGGCTGTTCTGGACGCGCAGTCAGGAGCAATAGCCGCGAGCGTTGCCCGCGGCATGGTTCAAAGTATGGGGAGTCCTTGGCATGACTACACCTCAGTCCTCTCAGCCAGCCGGCGGCGAACAAAGCCTCTTCTCGCAATTGAACTTTCCGGAGCTGTACGAGCGCGCGCTCGTCGGACCGCTTTTCCAGCCCTGGGTCGAGCCTCTTCTCGCGGATGTTCAGCTCGGCTCAGGCGATCATGTCCTCGATATCGCGTGCGGAACGGGAATCGTTGCCCGAATCGCTAAGGAACGCCTGGGACCGTCTTCAAGAGTCGCGGGCGTGGACGTGAATCCCCAGATGCTGGCGGTTGCGCGGCGGTTGGCTCCAAAGGTCGATTGGCGGGAAGGCGACGCTGTGGCTCTGCCGCTCCGGGATGGGGAGCGGTTTCATGTCGTGCTTTGCCAGCAGGGCTTTCAATTTTTCCCCGATCGGGCCGCCGCCGCCCGCCAGGTGCATCGCGCCCTGGTGGAAGGCGGCCGCCTGGGTGTCAGCACGTGGCGTCCCGACGAGGAGTTTCCGGTGTTGCATCAATTGCGAAGGATCGCGGAGCGCCATGTTGGCGCCATAAACGATCGTCGCTACAGCCTCGGGGACCCGGCCCCGCTCGAAGCCGTTCTTCGGGAGGCTGGCTTTCACGACGTGAGTTCGAAGCGCTCGACGCGCGCCATCCGGTTTGGCGACGGTTCTACATTCGTGCGCATGAATTCGATGGCGTTGGTCAGCATGAGCGCGGTATCCACGGGCCTCAGTGAAGCGGAGCGTCAGCGCCTGGTTGCGGCCATTACTCAAGATAGCGCCGAGGTCTTGCGACAGCACACCGATCAGGCGGGCTTCGCGTGCGAGATCGGAACGAATGTGACACTGGCACGGGCGTGAGCACCGGAGTTCGCGCTGAAGCCAGGTGCGTCGGTTAAAACGTAGCTCAAAGAGCTATGACGCCGTTCGTACTGTGCGGAAGGTCCGCCACGCCGCCCATCCGAGCCATACGAAAAGTGCAAGCACGAGAGCCTGCGTTACCACAAAAGGCGCCTCCTGCTGCATGGGCGCCAATTCCGCGAGCGGGGGCGTCTTGGTAAAGAGCTGCACGATAAGCACGAAGACGTTTAGATAGAGCGCCGTAACGGCGGTGACTACATAGATAGTCCGCCAGCTCCCCTCCAGCTGCTTCCAGTATCGCGCCACAAGACAGACGGCCAGCACCACGAGCGATAGCGCACCCACGACATGCGGCGGCGAGACCTTTGTGAACGGAAAACCGAATCCGGTCACGCTCGTCAGAATCGTCGTCCCCAGGAAGAACGCGGTCCAGCCGTCGAGCCGCGCGCCGGCCATGAGTCCCCCGACGACAACGAGTCCCCCGATGATTCCCAGGACGCTGATGACGACATGTATCAAGGTAAACATGGGCAGATCGAAGATCATGATATCCCCCTGAGTGGTTTGATTTGTCTGAAGTCGCCCCTGCCGGCCCAAACGTTTGAGTTAGGGTACCACTCGGCTGCGTCGACCTCGACATTTCGGAGCCGACGCTCCTGCGCGGCATGGGACCCATGCGAGCGTGAAAGCGATATGATCCGCCGGCCTTGGAGGATAGAAATGGCCCAGACACTCGATCGTGGTGACGAGCTGGTGCGCGGAACCCTCACGCGTGCCATCGCGGAGCTGGGTTACGCTCCGGACGAGAGCCGGCTGGCTCATCTGGCAGGCATTGGCGTCGATGAGTTGAAGCGGCGGCTGCAACGCCTGGCCGACGCCCACGCGCTGCTCCTCCATCCAAACTCGACGCGCCCTTGGGTCGTGCATCCGTTTGCCTTATCGCCGGGCTCGTGCTGGGTACGCACCGAGGCTCGAGGGTACTGGGCCAATTGCCTGTATTGCGGTCTTGGTATTGCCGCCGCGCTGAAGTGCGATGCAGTGATCACGACGCGGATCGGAGGCGAAGAAGAAACCGTTCAATATCAGGTGAGCGGCGGCGTCGTTGCACCGTCCGATCACGTGTTCCATCTATCGACACCCGTGGCTCGGTGGTGGGACAACGTCATCTTCGCATGCTCGACTTTTCAGCCTTTCCGCTCGGAGCGTGACATCGATATCTGGTGCGCCCGTCACGACTTGCCACGCGGCGCAGTCATGGGGATTCCAGAGCTCGCCGCATTCGCCGCGGATTGGTATGGAGATTACGTAGCTCTACCCTGGCACAAACGGTCGGCTGCCGAAGTTCGCGCCATCTTTGAGCGCCATCACTTAGCAGGATCGTTCTGGTCGCTCGAGTGATCGATGACTAACGAGTACGTGTTCAGTTGACGTGGCCGCTCCGACCCTCATCAGGATAGACATGCGAATGTTCCATATACGTGTGGACGATCTGACCGGCGAGCCGACACGTGCGCTCCTGACCCTGCACCTTGGGGGGATGCACGAGAATTCGCCCCCTGGCCATGTATTCGCGCTCGACCTGTCAGGCCTGCAGGCACCGAATGTCACAGTCTGGTCCGCATGGGACGGTCTCGAGTTGGCAGGAATCGCTGCCTTAAAGGACCTCGGGGACGGGACCGGCGAGTTGAAATCGATGCGGACCGATCCGAAGCATCTGCGCAAAGGCGTCGCCGCTGCGCTCCTCGAGCACATCATTGGCGAAGCGCGGCGACGCGGTATGCGCCGGCTCAGCCTCGAGACGGGGAGCGGTCCCGCATTCGAGCCGGCGTTGGCGCTCTATCGCAAGTACGGGTTCATAGACGGTGAGGCGTTTGCGGATTACCGCCGTAGTGACTTCAACCAGTTCCTTCATTTGGCTCTCACAGATAGCCAAGCTTCCGGCCGCGTCGGCCAGACCCGTTTCTAAAGGGTCCGCCGATGCCGCCGACAACTGAACGAATGAGCGCTATAGAGCCAGAATCCGCGTCGGTATCGACCTCACCACGGACCCCGAAGCTCAGACCCGATGCGGTAGTCCTCAAACTGTCGCGCGAATTGGCGGCGGGTGATGTCCGCCTGCCATCGCTGCCGGACATCGCTTTGAGGGTACAGAAAGTCCTGGACGATCCGCGCGCGTCACGCTCGCAGGTCGCGAAGGTGGTCAGCGCCGACGCCGCACTGGCGGCGCGCATCATGAAGCTTGCGAACTCGGCTTTCCTCAATCCGTCATCGCAGCCGATCACCGACCTCCAGCGCGCCTTGACCCAGCTCGGCCATCAGCTGGTGCGCTGCTCGGCAGTGTCCTTTTCTTTGCAGCAGATGCAGCTCGGCGGTGGCAGTGAAGCGCTGCGCCCGCACATTCGCGAGATATGGCGCAAAGGCGCCTTGGTCGCGGCTATCTCCTATGTGCTCGCGCGGGAGACTGGCGCTGCCAAGCCCGATGTCGCTTTGATGTGCGGCCTCATGCACAACATCGGCGAGTTGTATATCGCCATCTCCGAGCCGCGTACGTTCACGGATTTCGCCGACGACGAGGCCTGGCGGGGCATGGTGCAGGAGTGGCATCCACGCATTGCCGGTTTGATACTAAAGCACTGGAAATTCCCGGCAGACATCACTGCAGCCATCGCGCACCAGAATGTGCCCGACGCCGAGCGCGAGATAGACGGGCTGACCGACGTGCTCGTCGCCTCACGAGCACTCGAGACGTGCGTATTGCAACGTGAGTTGCTGGACGACACCGTTACGGGCGCAATGGCATTCCAAAGATTGCACCTGAGCACGGACGACTGCACACGGCTCTTCGCAGCGGCCGGGGAACAAATTAAGGCGTTGCGAGCTGCCTTGACCGGTGGCTAGAAAGACGATGGAGTAAGGGCCCAGGCTCCATGCGCTTGCGGTACGTAGGCATGGTATTCACCGTAAACCGTCCATCCGTGCGCTGGCTATCTCATAGCCTGAGCAGTGGAGCGCGCTCCGTCAGGGCACCGGAAACCGCGGCTGCCCCGCAAGAAACAGCGAGAACGTAAGATCCCCCTGCCGCCACGGTGACTGGCGGCCGCCGGTCCGTTTGTCCACCTCGGCGGTGATGCGGCGAATGGCAGTGTCCAGCGACTGACGCTTCGCCAGCTCGCGCACCACGGCGTTGGCAAAGGGACTGCCGGTTCCCGGATCGCCATCCAGCGCCACATTGCCCGGATCGGTGGAGAACAGCACGATGGTGTTCTTGCCGCGCAGATTCCCCATCTGACTCAGTCCGTTCGCGGCATGCGCCAGATCCTCCAGCGAGACGCTGCTGATGGCACGGCTCGTCGCACGCGCACCGTTCGCCGCCACCTCACCAATCTTCAGCGTGCGATTGCGTTGCTCCGTGGCGGCATCACGGAACGGATTGTCGCGGCAGGCATCGACGAGGAACACCGTGCCGCGCGCCCGCGCCATGATCGTGGCCAGCACGTCTTCCGAGGCAATGAGCGTGGTCCCGTCGGCGGCCAGAAAGTAATTGCGGCCGCTGATCTGCACCGCGTGACCGGCGTAGTAAAGCAATGCGACGTCGTCCGGCTGGAGTCGCTGCGTCAGGGCTTCCAGCTCGGTGTTCCAGACCTCCGCGGACGGATTCTCTACCAGCCGCACATCCTTCAAGTCCAGCTTGCGCAGCATGTCCGCCACGGCGCGCGCATCCAGCAGGGTGTTGCTCAGTTGCAGATCCGGATTCCCGGCGTTGGCATAATCCGCTGCCCAAAGCAATGCACGCACTTCCGCATGCGCCGGTCCCGCAAACAGCGGCACAGCGGCGAATATGGCAAAACGGAGCAGCGCGGCGACACGGCGGATCATTGCAGAAGTCTCTGGCGTCAAAGCGCCGGGTGTTTTTCTTGACAGCGGCTGCCAATCCTCGCATCTTCTGCGGGCAATTCCCACCCCAATAACAATCAGAACGTTATGCAAACTTCCAGGAGTCTTTGAGATGCACCGCGAGTGTCTGTTCCGCGCCGCTGTCCCTGTCACCTTGGCCCTGCTGGGCCTGGCCGCCCTACCCGCCCGGAGCGAGGTGTCGATCACCCCGCGCGTCGGCTATTACTTCGACAACACCAGCCAACGACAATCGGCCATCGACTTCAGCAATCTGGTGAGTGAAGAAGACATCGCCATCGAACGGGACTTCGTGGAGCAGTTCGGCGGTACGCTCGAGGTCGGCGACTACGAGCATGCGCGCAACAGCTCGCAGCTGGCGTTTCCACAGTTCGGCGCTACGGTCACCTTCACCCTTCCTTCCCACGAGGCCACGCAGTTCGCGTTCACGGCGCTCTACGGAAAGACCAGCGGCGAAGGTCAGGAATTGATTCAGCGCTTTCGCGCCGTCAGCGTCTTCGACCTGTTGCTCCGTGACACCGAACTGACCAGCGTGCGCACCAAGGCGGACTATAAGCGTCTGGATCTGGAGGGCACCGTGCAGCACCGGCTGAACGAAACCTTCTCGCTGATCGGCGGCGTGCGCGCCGAGCGCTTCAGTGTGGACGGCAGCGATGCCTACGCCAGCGTACAGAGCTATCACTTGTACAACGCGGTGATCGCCGAGCTCGGGCTGCCACTGCCGCCGGTCTACCAGACCGCCGAGCCGCGGCACGTGGAGACCTATCGCGGAACTTCCTGGACCTACAGCGGCCGTGTGGGCGCCGCGGCCTTCGCCCCCGTGGGCGAAAAGCACCTGTTCTATGTGAACGGCCTCCTGCAGCTCAGCTACCACGCCGCCGACGATGTGCGCTTCACCAATGCCAGCGGCAGCGGCCAGACCCAGGGCAACGGCGCAATCTACCAGTCGGAGACTTCAATCGGCCCGGACATCAGCGTGGGTTACATGTACCGCGTGAACGACCGCTTCGGCATCGATGTGCGCTATCGCGCCACGGTGTATTTCACCGTGGACGGGCCATCCGATTTCAAGGACAGCCGGGTTAACCACGGCATAGGCGTAGGGTTCACCACCTGGCTGGGACGCTGAAACGACAGTCCTCGCGGGCGCATGGCGGGACGCCGTAATTGTGCAACGGGTCGTTGCACGATTACCCTGGCACCAGACGCTGCCCGCACGTTCCGCTCGGCACGGCATGTGCGAATGCCTTTCGTGTCGGATACGATTTGTTTTGATTCGGAACGAACTGTGTACCGATCTGTCAAACTCATCCCCTAGATCTGCACCCAGTCGCGGAGCTGACATGACCAGACACTTGATCAAAAAACTGAGCGCGATGGTCGGGTTCACCTTGGTGACCTTCCTATCGTGCAAGGCTGCGGACCTGCCGCCGGCCAAGTACACCGAGTGGACAGTGGAGAAAGAAATCTTCGTGCCGATGCGCGATGGCGTTCATCTGTCCACGGACGTGGCCTTGCCGAAAGGAGCGACGGGGAAACTACCGACAATATTGGTTCGCACGCCCTACGAATTCGAGAAAAACGTCGAGGGACAGCAGTTTTATCTGAAGCAAGGATATGCCGTGGTCGTACAGAACGAGCGCGGAAGGTTTTTTTCGGAGGGCTATCTCAAGAACGAGCATCAGGACGCTGCCACGGATGGATATGACACCGTGGACTGGATCGCGAAGCAGCCCTGGTCGAACGGCAAGGTCGGAACGATCGGCTGCTCTTGCTCCGGCGGTACGCAATGGCCGATGGCCACGCAGAATCATCCTGCGCATGCGGCGATGGTGCCCGGTGCTGTATGGGAAGTCGGTGATGTTCCCGGGAACGAGACTTGGGGCGCTTTCTATCGCGGCGGTGTACCGCAGTTCGCTGTCTGGTCGTGGTGGTACAACTTCCTGGCGCCCAGCGAGCGGTTCTTGCTCCCGGCCAACTCGACTCAAGAGCAGCGCAACCGCCTGCGCAATACCTATTCGCTCACCGCCAATCATTTTTCGACTTCCAAAGGCTCGGGCTTTTCTCAGATCGAGGCCGACAAGTATTTCCACTTGCCGAGCCAGGACATACTGCGCCAGTTTGGCGCAGCGCTGACGCCTTATGATGAGTACATCAAATTAACGCCCGGAGATGCTCGCTGGAAGGAGGCGGGGTACATCGGCGCGGGGACAAACCCGCGCGTTCCGGCGCTGCATTTGAATTCCTGGTTCGACCCCGGCGCCACGGAGACGGTGCGGCTTTTTAAGTACTTGCAGGACCAGGGGACACCCAACCAGTATCTGATCATGGGCGCGGGGCCGCATTGCGTCTTCTGGAAAACCGACCTGGGCCACTTCAAGTTCGGTGATATCGACGCCGGCGACGTCCGCTACGGCGGCCTCGATCAAGGCTATCAAAAGTTGTTTCTGGAGTGGTACGACCACTGGCTCCGGGGCGAGCAGAATCACGTCACCGAGATGCCGAAAGTGCAGCTGCACGTCATGGGGAAAGGCTGGATCTCGAGCGATCGCTGGCCGCTCTCGCAAGCGCGCAACGTCAGTTACTACCTGAATCGGGATGCCCGCTCCGAGCAGGCTGTTGAAAGCGGGAGTCTGTCGACCAAACCGCCAGCACGCAACAGCGCGGATAGTTATCTCTACGATCCAGGCTCGCCGGTGCCCATGCGAGGTGGCATCGGCTGTTGCGGTTTCGGCGATGTCGCAGTCGATCAGCGGCCCGTCGAAATGCGTAAGGACGTTCTGGTCTACAGCACGCCGCCCCTCGATAAACCCGTGACTGTCGTGGGTCCGATCGAGGTGGTTCTGTACGTCTCTTCTTCCGCAAAGGACACCGACTTCATGGTGAAGCTCGTCGATGTCTATCCCGATGGAAAATCGGTCAATATCAATGACGACGCATTTCGGGTGCGCTACCGGGAGGGTTTCAACAAGAAGGTCCTGATGCAGTCCGGGCAAGTCTACAAAATCACGCTGGACAACATGGTGGCCTCCCTCCAATTCGCGAAGGGCCATCGGATCCGTCTGGACATCACCTCGAGCAATTTCCCCAAGCATGAGCGCAATCTCAATACCGGCGGGAACAATTACGATGAAACCGAATGGGTGGTGGCGGAGAACAGCGTACATCACGGCGGAAAGTATCCCTCGCGGGTCGTGCTGCCGGTATTGCCGGATTAAGGGACAGCTCTGAATTCGATCGAGATCCGCACGAGGCGATCCTGAAAGCCGAAGGAGACCTGAACGCTGAAGAATCCACGGCCCATTGCGATCAGCAGGAAGGCGGCATCGTGAAAAGAGGGACGTTAACCTCAGTAAACCGGGCAAGCCAGACGGTGGACTCTCTCGTGCACTACGCAGCAGGCGGTCCGAACCAAGTGGTCAACGTGTCAGCAAGTCCCCGCTGAGCTGGATCTCCCACCCAGGCCACATATCCATCGGGCCTGACCAACACCGCGGCGGGAGCGGTGACCGCCCCAAGTACCGGAAGCTCCCACGCACCAACATGCTTCGCGTCGACTGACTGAACCCGATCCGCCCAAGGGGTGATGTCGAAGCCGCCGGTGTCTGCGAAGTTGAGCAGCATCGGCCGGGCATCGTGCAGCAGCGTGAAAACCCGCAGCGGGCCGCCGGCAGTAACCAGGTCGAGATCGGGCATGCGGCGTCCGAGCAACGGGTGTCCGGCGCCGAAGTCGTAATGGACGTCCAGACCCGATATCTCCGCGGCCAATCGCCTGCGAGGCCCGTCCATGCGGAGGAATTCCGAGACGTAGTCGCCCAGCGCCTTCGTGCGATCGTCCGGACGGCGAAGCGCGATCTGCGCCATCGTGTTGCGCAGCACGCGGGCGGCGACCGGGTGCCGCTCGGCGTGATAGGAATCGAGCAGGCTCGCGGGCGATGTTTGTTTGACCACCTGGGCCAGCTTCCATCCCAGATTCACCGCGTCCTGCACACCGATGTTGAGGCCCTGCCCTCCGACCGGGGGATGCACATGTGCGGCGTCGCCGGCCAGCAGGACGCGTCTGTCGCGATAGACCGCCGCCTGCCGGGTCATATCGGTGAACCTGGAAATCCAAGTGGGACTGTGGATCCCGAAGTCGGTCCCGTAGACGACGATGAGCGCTTCGCTGACATCGCGCAAGGTTGGTTCGCCGTTGGATCCGACCTGCCGTTCGGTCAACACCATTCGCACGCGCTTCCCATCCTCCAACTTGCCGATGCCATGCGAGCCGATCGCATCTTGACGAAAACCCCATGCCGGTTCCTCGGACGTCTCGGCCTCGGCGATCAGCCAGCTCATCGTCGGCTCCCATCCGGGGAAATCGATGCCGGCCGCCTTGCGGACCAAACTATGTCCTCCATCGCACCCGACGAGATATTCCGCCCGCAGCGACCGGCCGTCGGACAGCTCGACGTCGACGCTGGTGTCGTCCTGCGTGAACCCAGTCACTTCACGTTCGCGATAGATCGGTACCGCCAGCTCACGGACCCGCTCGGCCAAAATGCGCTCGATAGCGTTCTGCCACAGCCCGAGCACGTAATTGTGCCGGGTAGGAAAGTCGCTGATGTCCAAAGGGATGAAAAAGTGCACGACTTCGTGCAGCTGTCCCTGCGATAGGAACCGATCGGCGATGCCACGCTGATCGAGAACTTCGATCGTGCGCGAGTGCAGACCCCCTGCGCGCGAACCGACGACGTCCTGACTGGCGCGCCGTTCGACAATGGCCACGTCGACGCCCGCCAGGGCCAACTCGCCCGCCAGCATCAGCCCCGTCGGACCTCCTCCGGCAATTACCACAGCATGCCCGGTCATTTCGTGACTCTCCCTTCGCGGTTCTCGCACCGGGCGGCGATGCTGCAGCAAGTCCCGGGCCTTCCCGCAAGTCCCCCGGTGCGCTATATTCTGAAAGTGCCAGGGAGCAGGTGCGCTTCTTCCCCTTCATTTTTCCGCCGTCGAATGCCAATCCGCATCAATGGGAACTGCGGCGGCTGTTTCTCTATGCGGTAATTGATCCCGGATTTCTGCCTGAGCGTCCCCTGGCTCGCCTCCAGCGACATCCGGTCGTTGATACGGTAGCGCAAGGTCACCACCTGGACGGGCTCGAACAATCCACGCCATAGCTTAGATACAGGCGCGGTGAGAGGTACTGACCGACGGTGAACGCGGCGCCGCCAATCTCTGCGCTGTCGGTAACGGCGCTCTCGCTGAGACCGAGTCGTTTCCCCAAACCTTTGGCGAGTACGTTTCCCGCGGCCCCGCCGAGTGAGCGCGCCGCGCTCTGTACGACGTCGCCTTCAGCGCCCGGACCGGAGGCTCGATACTACTGAAGCGATGCAGCTCAGAAGACGCGGGACAGCGACAAGCCGATGATGCGCGGCCGAATGTACGTAAAAGAGTTGATGGGCAGGCTATCCAGGCCGCCGGACAGGATGCCTCGTTTGTCGGTGATGTTGTTCGCGTAGATATTCGCCGTCCACGAATTGAAATTGGCGCCGACGTTCAGATCGAGGGTCGTATACGACGGGTATTGCTGCCGCAGGGCCGAAGAGCTGAAGTTGCCTTCGCGCTTTCCCACATAGCTTACCCGTCCGCCGACGAAACCGGCGATCTCGCCGGCGATCGCGAACTCCTCGTTCACGGACAAACTTCCGGTGAACCGACTGATGTAGGGCAGCCGGTCTCCCGCCTTGCCGGGCGAGCTGCTGGTGATCGGAAAATCCTCGGCCAGTTTTGCATCGTACAAGGTGCCATTCGCGGCGATCGTCAGGCCTGCCACCGGCCGCGAGGTGACTACGAGCTCCAGCCCCTGGCTCTTCGATCGGGCGCCGTTGGCCGTATAAACCGATCCGGGACTGTTCGGGGCGTTCACGCTGATCTGCACATCCTTCCAATCGATGTAGTAGGCCGAGGCGTCGATGGAGAGCGCCTGATCGAAGAAGCTCGCTTTCACGCCGAGATCGTAGTTCTGCGTTTTGTCGGGTTTGTAGCTGGACGGCACTCCGAGGAACACGAAGTTCGCGTTGGGACCGCCGGCACGATAGCCGGAAGCCAGGCGCGCATACACCATCACGGTCGGCGAGACTTTGAGCCGCGGAGTCACCAGATAGGTGAACGCATCGTGACGCGAGTCGGTCTCTTGCGTCACGGTGGACGTTCCGCCGAATACGGTCACCGCCGAGGATGTTTGATCGCTGCGGCTCTCGCGACCGCCGAGCTGCAGGTCGAAGCGCTCCGTGAAGCGGATGGTCAGGTTGCCGAACAGCGCGTATTCCTTGAAAGTCGTGGGATTGCGGTAGTGGAGGAAAGTGGACAGCCGCTCGCCCGTGGCGGCGTCGCTCAAATACAGGTTGCTGATCCACGTCGAGTCCTCATCGGTGTAGAAGCCGCCGAGCAGCCATTCCAGACGCTCGCCGATGGGCGCGGACAAGCGTACCTCCTGCGTGAACTTGGTCGTCTCCAGCGGATTCTCGAACTCGGCCGGGGTAAGCAGGCCCGGTGTGTAGTCGATGCGGAAGTCCACGGTGTTGTGGCTGTAGCCGCTGACGGCTGCGAGATCCATGCGGCCCAATTTCGCGGTGATGTTCGCGCTGTATGCCTGATTCTTGCGATGAAAGCCGCCTATGCCGGGTAGAGCGATCTGCTCGAGATCACCCAGGCCAGGCTGCACCTCCGCGAGCGCGGACCCGTGAGTTTTCACATCCTGCAGCAGCGCGCTCAACTTTACGGAGAACGTATCCGACGGTCGCCACAGGGCGGCCACGCGGCCGCCATCGGCATCTTCCTGATTGACGCCTTGTTGTCCGGATTGCACGTTGTCGATGTAGCCCGCCTCGCGTCGTGTGAATGCGCTGGCACGAACGGCAAACGTGTCGCCGAAAGGCAGGTTGATCGAGCCGCGCGCGTTGTAACCCAGTCCATCGCCATTGCGGACGCTGCTGGTTCCTGCTTGAACGCGGCCGGTGATGCGGTCGGTCGACGGATCGACGGTCTCATATTTCAGCAGCCCGCCCAGACTGCTGACGCCATAAAGCGCGCCTTGCGGTCCGCGTAGTACTTCGATGCGCGCCAAGTCGCTGGGATCGATCTCCGGCGCCATGTAGCCGCCGCCGATGAAAGTCGATGAGCCATAGGGCACATCATCGACGGTGATACCCACGGTCGGGTTGGCGAAATCTCCGGAGGTGATTCCCCGAATCGCGAGCATGGGTGCCCCACGAACGCCTTGAGGCGTCACACTCAAACCCGGGATGCGTGTGTAGTAGTCCTGCAGGCGAACCTGGTTGGTGTCGAAAAGCGCGTCGGTATTGAGCGCCGTCACCGGCACGGGCACATCCTGCAACCGTTCCGCTCTCTTTTGGGCGGTCACCACGATTTCTTCGTCCAGCTTGGCGCCGGAACTCGTCTGGGAACTCGCGGCATCGTTTTGTTCTTGCGATCTCTGCCCGGAATTCGCCGCCTGCGACAGCGTAAACCCTGCGGCATTGTCTTTATCCGATCCTGCTGCGTTCCCGGTCATCGCAATTGCGCCGCTTGCGGCGGTTTCTCGAGGGACGATGGCCACCGTGCGCGCGTCGATGAATTCGTAGCCGAGTCCTGTCCCTTCCAGGAGGAGTTGCGTGGCTACCTGGGCAAGCGGTTGCGCCAGCCGTGCGACATCGACGATGTTGCCCAGGACGTTTACCTGCGTCTGCTGCACACGAATCCGACGGACGTCAACAATCCTCTCTCGTTCCTGCTCGGAGTGGCTTCAAACGTGGTGGCGGATTACTGGGAGAAAGAGCGCAGGGAGCATTTTCCCTCGGCAGGCGACGCCCTGACGGTCCGCGCTCAACAGCCCTCCGAAACACTCGAGGACCGGCTGGATGAGTGCCTGAGCGTGAAGCAGGAAATCGCAGAAGCGCTGGCGCAAGTCGCGCCGATGCATGCTCTGGTGCTCACCCTGATCAATCGCGATGGCTATTCCTACGAAGAGGTCGCGCAGAAACTCGGACTGAGCCGCAACACCGTCCATATTTATTCACGCGCAGCGCGCGCGCAAATCCGCATGGCGCTGTGGGATCACGAGTAAGGATATTCGCATGACGACGCCGCGTCGCAATGAAGTGATGAATGTCGCCGCCCAGGCCGCCGACTGGCTGCGCATCATTCGCGCGGGCCATCCGCAGCAGGACGCCGCCTTCATCCGCTGGTTGAAAGAGTCGCCCCTGCATGTGCGCGAAACTCTGCTGGCCTGCAAGGTCGATGAGCAGTTGCAGCGGATGGATCCGGAGCGGAAAATCGATCTGCAGCGCCTGCTCGCCCAGGTCTCGACAAACGTGCTGCCGATGGCTGCGCGCGTCGCGGCTCCAGCTCAACTTCCGCGCCGGCGCAGGCGGTGGTTCGCGGCCGCTGCGGCCTGCGCCGCCATGGCCACCACCGCGCTGGTGGTATATCAACAGGTCAAGAGCGCCGATGGCGCGACTTTCAGCACGGGTATCGGCGAACAGAGAACTCTGGCACTGGACGACGGCTCGATCGTTTACCTGAATACGCGGTCGCGTATGCGCGTGCAATTCGACCCGCAAGCCCGCGATATCTATTTGGAAGACGGCCAGGCGCTGTTCGAAGTGCAGCGCGATCCGCAGCGACCGTTCCGGGTGCGAGCACGTAATGCCGTCATTCAGGCGCTCGGCACGCAGTTCGATGTACGCCGATATGCGGATCGCGTGACGGTGGCGGTAGTGGAAGGGGCTGTAAAGGTCCTTTCCGACGGCGACCCCGCGCGCGCTCCTGCATTCAACGAGAGCGCTCCCAAGCTCAAAGCCGGAGAAGCGGCGACGATCACCGAAAACGGCGGTGCAGGACCCGTCGTCGCCATCGACGCTGGTGTGGCGACTGCCTGGCGGCAGCAGCAGTTGGTGTTCGAGAACGCGCCCTTGACGCAGATCGTCAGCGAGTTCAACCGCTACAATCGGACGCCGCGACTGAGGGTCGAGGGCGAGGATGCCGGCGCCCTCAGATTCAACGGCGTATTCAACGCCCGCAATCCGGAGTCGCTGCTCGCGTACCTTCAAAAGCATTCCGCCGTGACTTACGAGCGTCGCGGCGAGGAGGTCGTCCTGAGCGGGAAGTAAGTCGATCGACGGCGGATGTTCATGTCACCCGTAGGACTTATGACATCCAGCCTGGCAGCTTCGATGCCTGCCGGATCCAGCTCGCCAGGAGCTTCTGGTTGACCTTGTCATCCTCGCGGATGTCCAGGTAGCGCACGTCTTTGTGCCGGGACATCCCCGGAGGGAGAGGACGCAGTGAAGCGCCGCGAAAGAAAGTCACCTTGATGTATTTCGTGAAGCAATGAAAGCTGAGGAACCAACCTTTGCCCTCGATACCGTAGAACGGTGAGTTCCATTTGACTGCCTTACGTGTGTCGGGGACGGCGCGGGCGATGAGCGCGTCGAGTCCTCGCCCGACGTCGCGTTTCCAGCCTGGCATGGCCGCGATGTACGACCGTACGGGCGCAGCGCCGTCGGCCTTCGCGATTCGGGGGTTGCCGCCTGAGAGGAGGACAGGCTTCGCTGTCACCTTGCTCGCCGTTGCGATGGATCGTTTGCGCTTTCCGGCCGCTGCCTTGCGTCCAGCGGACGGCTTCCCGGACCTGGACTTCATGCCCTCACCCGCGAGGCCAACTCGGAGCCTCGACGCCGAACTGCTTGGCGTACTCGGCATTCAGCCGCTGCCAGCCGCCAAACTTCAGGGCGTCGCCGGCGACGATGCGGCCGATAGGCGCTCCGTCGAGCAGCCGTTGCAGCACATCCAGACAAATGTGCCATCCGGCAGCTCCCATCGAGATGAAGCGGCGATCGATATTGGCCCATAGTGTCAGGCGCGTGCCGCCACCATGGTCTTCCAGCTCCCACCGCATGTCCCCGCCGCCCCAGTTGTACTCCAGCACCCTGGGAGCATCGGCTCGCGTCACCTTGGTTTCGGTCACGTGTGGTGAGGGCGCACCCACCGTGGTGAGCTTCACCGTGGCTCCAGAGCTGCCCAGGTTCCGGTCGGCGTCGAAAGGCGCCCACTCGCGCAGCTGCGCCGGGTCGGTCAGCGCCTGCCAGACTTTGTCCGGCGACTGGCGCAGTTCTCTGACGAGAACGAGCGTCCAGTTTTCTCCGTCCTTTCGCACCTGCGCGTCGGCCGGACCCGGTGTGTACCGTTCGAGAGCGGTCATCGTTTTCTCCTGATCTTCGTCTTCCTTTTCGTTGCTGTCGGCCGGTCCATGCGATCGAGGTGGCGTTCCAGAGCATCTACGTGAGCGGACCAATACCGGCGGAACGGAGCCAACCAGGCATCCACTTCCTGAAGGCGTTCGGGCCTCAGCCGATAGAGGCGGCGCTGGGCATCCACCGTGGATTCCACCAGACCCGCCTCGCGCAGCACTCGCAGGTGCTTGGAGACCGAGGGCTGCGGCAGTTGCAGCTGCTCTTCGATGTCACCTACGGATCGCTCGGCGGATGCGAGCAGGCTCAGGATGGCGCGGCGGCTCGGCTCGGCAATGATCGTAAATGCGGATTCCATGGTCAGTATATACCCATTGGAGCATATATCTGTCAAGGCACATGACAGCACATGGACCGCCGAAGCTCGCACTCGACAGGGTCCGCCGTTCAGCCCGTGGCCGTTTGCGCGCGCCTGAACAGCAGAGCGAGCGTCCAGGTCGATCCGGGAAATGTGATTGCCCAAGGCGCGGCGACCCAGATAAGCGGCGGGTAGTACAGCTGCAGCACGAGGAAGGGCAACACCATGCTGTTTGCCAGCAGGAACAGGCGCGCGATGCGCTCCAGCCCGCTGCCGGTGAACACCATTGCCGCGAAGAAGGTGGCCAGGCTCATGAAGCTATATCCGAGCAGGTCCACCGAGTACAAGAATGAATCGAACGGCACGAAGCGCAGCACCTCGATGTCTGCCATCCGTCCCAACGCCAGCCGCCGCGTGACCAGCGTGAGCTGGACGAAATACACCAGGCAGATCAGCGTGGCGTAGACGGTGGCGAATGCTACGGCCGTGTGGCTCCAGACTTTGCGGTCGCGCGGCGCGAGTTGGTGGACGCCGATCATGAGTGCGAGAAACGACGGTCCCAACAGCAGTGATGGCGTCAGCAACACTACGAGTCCCAGCGGCGAGCTGGTGCTGTGCGGCCCACCCCGAGATCCCAGCCATCCCAGCCATTCGGCTATCTGACCCACGTCGTAGGCGAGGCTGAGCACGGTGGCGAGAATCGCGGACCAGAATCCGAGGGCCTTGGTCGCCGGCGAGATCGGGTCGATCATGCAATACCCTCCTACTCGATCTTTTTCTTACTGTCGGTCGAGTGCGAACATGATAGCGGTCTATAATTGTATCTGCCTGCTTGTCGCTCATCTGAATCTGTACTGGACGATGCGGAGAGCCCATCTTGCGGCGTCTGCTCGGTCTATCTGCAGAGTTCGAATACACATCGAGCAGTGAGGATTCCCCATGAACACATTGCTCGATGACGCCGCGCGCCGCGCCAAAAGCTATCTGGACAGCTTGCCGCACCGCGCCGTGGGCCCACGGCCCGAAGCGATCGCCGCGTTGGCCCGGCTGAACGAGGATCTGCCCGCCGGGAGCGGCGATCCCCACCAAACATTGGCGCTGCTCGACCGGTTCGTGGCGCCGGCGACGATGGCGATGGCCGGACCGCGGTTTTTTGGCTTCGTGATCGGCGGTTCCCTGCCGGTCACGCTGGCCGCAAACTGGATGGCGGGCGCCTGGGATCAGAACACCGGATACTTCAGCTCCACCCCGGGCGTCGCCCGTCTGGAACAAATCGCCTTGCGCTGGCTGGTCGATTTGTTCGAGCTGCCGGCGACCACCGGCGGCGCATTCGTGACCGGCGCAACGGTCGCCAACTTCACCGCGCTCGCAGCGGCACGCAACGGCGTGCTCGCGCGCGCGGGCTGGAACGTCGAAGCGCAAGGTTTGTTCGGCGCGCCGCTCATCACCGTGATTACGGGCGAAGAAGCGCATCCCACCCTGTTCAAGTCCCTCGGCATGCTCGGGCTGGGCCGCTCGCGGGTGGTACGCGTGCCGGTGGACGGCCAGGGCCGGATGCGCGCCGACAAGGTGCCCGCGCTCGCGGGACCGACGATCGTTTGTTTGCAGGCGGGCAACGTCAATACCGGCGCGTTCGATCCATTCGACGCCATCATCGGGCCGGCGCGTGCAGCTGGCGCGTGGGTGCACGTCGATGGCGCTTTCGGTTTGTGGGCCAAAGCGGCGCCGGCGCTGAAATCGCTGGCCCGCGGGCTGGAGCAGGCCGACTCCTGGGCAACCGACGCTCACAAATGGTTGAACGTTCCCTATGACAGCGGACTGGCCTTCGTGCGCGAGCCCGCGACGCTGCAAGCGGCCATGGCGATCACCGCCGAATATCTGCCGCTGGAGAGGGCCGAGCGCAATCCTGCCGATTTTACGCCGGAGTTGTCGCGCCGCGCGCGCGGCGTGGAAGTCTGGGCGGCTCTGCGTACACTCGGACGTGAAGGCTTGGCGGAGCTCTTCGAGCGCAATTGCCGGCAGGCGCGCCGTTTCGCCGCCGGACTGAGCGCCGCGGGCTGCGAAGTATTGAATGAAGTCGTGCTGAACCAGGTGCTCGTATCGTTCGGGACACCGGAGCACACACAACGCGCGATCCTCGCGCTGCAGGAGGATGGCACCTGCTGGTGCGGCGTAACGGTGTGGCAGGAACGTACGGCAATGCGGATCAGCGTGTGCAATTGGAGTACGACGGACGAGGACGTGGAGAAAACTCTCGCCGTGATGTTGCGCGTCGCGAAGGAGTGCGCATAATCCGGCCGATGCCTCAACCGGAAACGTTCGTTATCGCACGCCGCTTCTGCGGGCCGCCGCAGTCCGGCAACGGTGGCTACGTCTCCGGCACGGTTGCAAATTATTCAGCCGTGCCGGTCAGGGTCCGATTGCGCGTTCCGCCGCCGCTCGATGTGCCGCTCGAAGTTCACCGCAGGATGGAAGGACTCATCGAGGTGAAGCGCGGCGGCCGGATCGTCGCCGAAGCGCAGCCGCATCGATTCACTCTCGACGTTCCGCCGGCACCCTCATATGCCGAGGCGCTCAACGCCTCGCGCCGCTATGTCGGTTTCGATCATCATCCATTCCCGACGTGCTTCGTCTGCGGACCGAAGCGCACGCGCGGCGACGGGCTGTGCATTTTCCCCGCGCCTTACGGCGCTAGCGGCATCGTGATCGCTCCGTGGCTGCCCGACGAGTCCCTCGCCGATGCGGACGGAAAAGTCGCGGCGCAATTCATGTGGGCCGCGCTGGATTGTCCGGGGTGGTTTGCCGCGACTAACGAAGCCCGCTTGATGCTGCTGGGGCAGATCGCGGCGCAGGTCGATCGGCGCGTACACGTCGCGGAGTCCTGCGTGGTCACCGGGTGGAAGTTGTCCCAGGATGGCCGCAAGCATGTCGTAGGCACCGCACTGTACGACGATGACGGCGAGCCTTGCGCGCGCGCCGTGGCGACGTGGATCGAACCTGCAGCGGCGTGACGGCGCGCTCGTCCGCGCCAGCGTACCCTTCAGGCCTTACGCCAAGCCCCCGCCAGCCAGAGGGCCCCCGCGCCGGCCAGCAGCCAACCCGGCCACGACGGATCGCGACCCAGCGCAAGCCAGACGATTCCACCCAGCAACAGAGCGGAGGCAACGGTTACCGCGTTGCGCCGTTCGTTTGTTTCCCGGACCGTCCGCTTGAGATCGTCGATACCTGCCGATTCCACCCGCAGCCGCAACCGGCCTTCGTCGGCCTGGCGGATCACGCCGTGCATGAGCTGCGGCAGCGTCTTCGCAGCCTCCGCCAGCTCCGGCAGGTGCGAACGGATGCTTTTGACGATCGCCCGTGGGCTGACGCGCTCGCGCATCCACTGCCGCAGGATCGGCTGCGCGGTTTTCCAGAGGTCCAGTTCCGGATAGAGCTGGCGACCCAAGCCCTCGATGTTCAGCAGCGTTTTCTCCAGCAGCACCAGCTGCGGCTGCACTTCCATATTGAACCGCCGGGCGGTCTCGAACAGTCGCACCAGCACCTGGCCAAAGGAAATCTCCTTCAGCGGCTTGTTGAAGATCGGCTCGCACACCGTGCGCACCGCAGCCTCCAGCTCATCGATGCGCGTCTGTGGCGGCACCCAGCCCGAATCGATGTGCAGCTTCGCCACGCGCCGGTAGTCCCGGTCGAAGAAGGCGAGGAAGTTCTCAGCCAGGTAATACTGATCGCGCGGCGTCAAAGTGCCGATGATGCCGAAATCCACGGCCGCGTAGCGCGGGTTCTGCGGATCGGCGGTCAGCACGAAGATGTTGCCGGGATGCATGTCGGCATGGAAAAAATTGTGGCGGAAGACCTGCGTGAAGAAGATCTCCACGCCGTTCTCCGCCAGCTTCGGGATGTTGGTGCGCAGCCGCCGCAGCTGCTCGAGGTCGCTGATCGGCACGCCGTAAATGCGCTCCATGACCATGACGTTGGTCTTACAAAGGTCCCAGTACACCTGCGGCACGTACAGGAGGGGCGAGCCTGCGAAGTTGCGCCTGAGCTGGTTGGCGTTGGCGGCCTCGCGCATCAAGTCCAACTCGTCGAGAATGGTCTTCTCGTACTCCTGCACCACCTCTGCCGGGCGCAGCCGGCGCGCTTCGCTCCAGTAGCGGTGCGCCAGCGCGGCGAGCGCGTACAGCACCTCGATATCGCGCTGGATGATCTCCATCATGCCGGGCCGCAATACCTTGACGATGACTTCCTTTCCTTCGTGCAGCACTGCGGGATGGACCTGTGCGATGGACGCAGCTGCCAGTGGCCGCTCGTCGAAGGCCGCGAACACCTCCGTCAGCGGCCGGCCGTAGGCGCGTTCGATGGTCGCGCGCGCCGCTACTCCGGGAAATGGCGGCACATTGTCCTGCAGCTTGGACAGTTCATGCGCGACGTCGAGCGGCAGCAGGTCAGGGCGCGTGGACAGCGCTTGGCCGAACTTGACGAAGATCGGGCCGAGCTCTTCAAGCGCTCGGCGCAGGCGCACTCCGCGCGGCGCGCGCCGGTCGCGATGGAACCAGGTCGCGGGCGAGAGATAGAAGAGGAAGCGCAGCGGGCGATAAAGGTGCGTCGCGCGAACGAAGCCCTCGAGCCCATGGCGGACCAGCACCCGCTGGATCTCCAGCAACCGCACGACGACGCGCCATCTCATTCTTGTTATTCGCTCTCCCTCTCCCGGCCGGAGAGGATTGAGGTGGACAGGGTGTTTCGCATGGTTCGCGCCGGCGTTGCCCGTCAGTTCTTTTGCCGCAATGTTTGTACACGCAGTGCCAGCCGGTCTACCGCTTCGCTCACTGTGTCCACGCCCGCGCAGAATTCGGCCGCCTCGGTACGCGTGACCAGGTCGCGGCTTTCTTCCTGCAGGTACTCCTTCACGTTGGCGGCTACCGTCTCGCCTGCACGCTGGCCCCAGCCGGCGGCGCCGCGCAGCACTCTGCCGACCTGATGAGCGGCGATGTCCCCCATCCAGCGGGACAGCCCTTCTTCTATAGCGTCGATATGCTGGTCGATGCGCGGATTGGCCACAATGTCAGGATTGTACTGTTTCGTGGTTTTTGGCCGCTAGACGCCCGCGCCGCCCGCCGCTCAATACCGGAAGCCCCGGTGCAGGGCCAAGATGCCACCGCTGAGGTTGTGATATTTGCAGCCTTCCAGGCCGGCCGCGCGCATCATGCCGAGCAGCGTTTCCTGGTCGGGATGCTTGCGGATCGACTCGGCCAGGTAGCGGTAGCTGTCCGCGTCATTGGCGACGAGTTGGCCGAGCAGCGGAAGCACGCGGAACGAATAAGCGTCGTAGAGCGGCTGCAGGCCGGGCAGCACCGGCCGGGAGAACTCGAGGATCAGCAGCTGTCCGCCCGGGCGAAGGACGCGCGCCATGGACGCGAGCGCCGCGGCCTTGTCCGTCACATTGCGCAGGCCAAAACCGATGGTGACGCAATCGAAGCTGCCGTCGGCGAACGGCAGGCGCTCCGCGTTGGCCTGCGCGTAACAAACATTGCCGGCGATGCCCTGATCCAGCAGCCGGTCGCGGCCGCGGGCCAGCATCGCGGCGTTGATGTCCGTGAGGATCACCAGCCCGGTCTCGCCCACCTGGCGCGCCATTCCCTTGGCCAGATCGCCCGTGCCGCCGGCCACGTCCAGCGCTCGCTGCCCGGGCTTCAGGCCCGTGCGGCCGAGGGTGAAGAGCTTCCAGGCGCGATGCAGGCCGCCGGACATGAGGTCGTTCATCAGATCGTACTTGCCCGCGACGGAATCGAACACCCCGCGGACGCGCCGCGCTTTTTCGCCCCACGGGACCTGCTCGTAACCGAAGTCGGCCGTGCGTTCCTGGGGATTGTCGGTGGCCGGGTCGGTCATGAGGCGTGCAGCGGAGTACTCGGCAAGCGCAATGGATGAGGCGTGCGATTGTACTGCATGGGCGTGCAATTCCGGCCGTGAAACTCGCAGGCGGGTGGAAAAGGCAAAACGGCCTCAAAAAAAAGCAAGGGGAATGAAAGGCGCGCCAAGAAGGAACGCCGGAAGGCTACTGAATCGACTCCGCCTGGTAGCGCCAGGCCTGCATATCCGATGCCCAGAACCCCTCGGGCCACTGCGCCTTGCGCGTCAGGTGAAGCAAAAACTCCTCGGGGCCGGTCAACTGTTCCCACACGTGTGGGATGAACGTGACGCGGGTAGCGCGCCACTGCAGCACCAGTCCATCCCGCCCGGGCCGCAGCATCGCCAGTACTTCTTCACGGCTTGCGGCCGACACCCTTTCGAGCGGCGTGAGGACCGAGATTTCGAGCTTCAGATCCGCCAGCTCGCGTTCGCCGACGGGCATAAACCGCGGGTCGAGAAACGCAGCGGCGAATGCGTTGTACCAGACGTCCTCGATCAGCGCGCGCTCGGCCTCGAGCGTCCCGCAACAGCCGCGCAGCTCCCCGTTCCGCGTCAGAGTGACGAAGCAGCTGCCGCGTACATAGATCTCCGGCGGCAACTCCGCCGCCGCATCCGCGACAAATGTGCCGCGCTCCCCCGTCTGTACGCCGTGGCGCACGGAGGCATGCCCGGTATCGATCAACAAACGGCGTGACCGCGCATCAAGCATCGTAAAGCGCCCATGCCCCGTAGCCCACCACGCGTGCGCGATCGCCCGCAGTGTCGCCGGAATTGCGCAAATCCCGCGGCTCGATGCGCAGCTCGTGCCGGTGCGCGCACGCCAGGAACCCGTTCAGTCCGACGTAGCCGCAGGCCTGGCGGCCGGTGATGCGGCTCGAGAAATCGAGGATGGCTTCCTGCGTGGCATCATCGATGCTGCGCGCCAACGCATAGGGCTGGTAGTGGCTGAGGTCGGTGCTGATGACGATCAAGGTCTCCGGCCCGCCCCAGAGATCCTCGAGCACCGCGGCGATTTCCTCCGGAATGGCCGATCCGGCCGCCAGGGGCAGCAGCGTGAAATCCCGCAGCGTGCTTTGTAGAAAAGGCAATTGCACTTCAAGGCTGTGCTCGTCGGCGTGCGGCAGGTCGTTCGCTTGTACGGTTTTCAATCGCAAGGCCAGGTCGCGCAACTCCGTATCGATGCGCACGGCGCCCAGCGGAGTCTCAAACGCATCCATTTCGGGCACCGCCATGCCGACGAGGCCCACGCGATGGCTTGGGCCGATCATCACCACGCGGCGAATACGCTCAGCGTGTGACGGCAACAGTCGGTAAACGGAGGCGGCGATCGGTCCCGAATAGACGTAACCGGCGTGCGGCGCGATGATAGCTTTCAGGCCCGGCTGCGCCGCAGTCGAATTGTCGGCCTGCAGCAAGCGCTGGACAGTGGCGCGAAGCTCCGTAGGGTCGGCGGGATAGAACAGCCCGGAGACGGCGGCGGGACGGACGCGGGCAGTGGCAGGGACCGCAGTCATGACGAAGGAGTATAGGAGTGCCGATGCGGCTTGCATACTTTTTTGCCCGAGGAGCATCCAGATGAGCTCGATCGCGGACCCATCGGCGGTCGACACGCGCTACTGGCATCGGGTCGAGGATGGCCGCATCCAGTGCGATGTTTGTCCGCGCGCGTGCAGGCTGCGCGAAGGCCAACGCGGCCTTTGCTTCGTGCGCGGTCGCGAAGGGGATGGCATCAAGCTGCTGAGCTATGGTCGCTCGAGCGGCTTCTGTGTCGATCCGATCGAAAAGAAACCCCTCAACCATTTCCTGCCTGGAACGAGCGTCCTGTCGTTCGGCACCGCCGGATGCAATCTTGCGTGCCGGTTTTGTCAGAATTGGGACATCAGCAAATCGCGCGAGGTCGATACGCTGGCCGACAGCGCGGGCCCGGAAGTGCTTGCGAAGACGGCCGCGGATCTTGGCTGTTCGAGCATGGCGTTCACCTACAACGACCCGATCGTGTTCATGGAATACGCCATCGACGTGGCGCAGGCGTGCCGGGCGCGCGGCATCAAATCGGTCGCAGTGACCGCGGGCTACATGTGCGCCGAGCCGCGCGCGGAATTCTATCGGCACATGGATGCCGCCAATGTCGACCTCAAAGCGTTCACCGAGCGCTTTTACTACAAGATCTGTGGCGGCGAGCTGGAGCCGGTGCTGGAGACTTTGAGATATCTCAAGCACGAAACCAAAGTCTGGTTCGAGATCACGACGCTCCTCATTCCCGGTGAGAACGATTCGGATGCGGAGCTCGAGGCGATGACGGCGTGGATTGCAGAGCACCTCGGACCGGACGTTCCGCTGCACTTCACCGCGTTCCATCCCGATTGGAAGATGCGCGACAAATCGTCCACGCCGGCGAGCACGCTAACGCGGGCCCGCGATATCGCGCGACGCGCGGGTCTTCACTACGTGTACACCGGCAACGTGCACGATCCCGTGGGTTCCAGCACCTGGTGTCCGAATTGTTCGGCCTTGCTGATCGAGCGCGACTGGTACGAGCTTGGGCGTTGGCATCTGGATGCCGGGGGCCGTTGCGCGAGCTGCGGCACGCCGATTCCCGGAGCGTTCGCCGGCCCGCCCGGCGGTCATGGCCGGCGCCGTATTCCGGTCCGGCTGTCGGAGTCAGTCTAAGCAATTGAGATTACTAATATTTCAGCCCGGAAGAGGTCATAGACCTTCTCCGCGTCATGGGCCGCGCCTTATTGCTATACATCAGTAAAGTTATTGACATCGTGTCAATGACGGCCTAGGCTGCCGCTCCCATGAACGACCTCGCCGACCGCCGCCAGGAAGAAAAAGAGCGCCGCCGCGCCGAAATTCTCGACGCCGCCGAGGCGGTCGCGACCAAAGCCGGCTGGGACGAGATGACCATGAACATGGTGGCTCGCAAGGCGCGCGTCTCGCGTCCGCTGCTCTACGTGTACTTCGCTGACAAGACCGACCTGATGTTCGGCGTGGCCGAACGCGCGTTGCTGGAGCTGCGCCGGCGTTTCCTCGCGGCGGCGGCCCGCGAGCAGCGCGGCATCGACCAGGTGCGTTCCATCGGACGCGCCTATATCGCCTTTTCCCGGGAGCATCCCTTCTATTTCGCCATCCTGACGCGCTGCGAGATGCGCTCGCCCGGAGGGAGCGGTGCGCAAACAAACGAAGACCGCAGCATGGCGCGCGGCGACGAGCTGCACTCGGTGCTCGAGAACGCCCTGCAGGCCGGCGTGCGCGATGGATCGATCCGTCCCGATCTGGGCGACGTGCGGGTGATCTCGGTTGCGCTGTGGGGATTCATGCACGGGGTGATTTCGCTGGCCGCGAGCAAGGCCAACGTACTTGCCCATCGCGGCATCGTCATCGACCGGTTGATGGAGCTTGCGCTGACGATGGCCACGCGCTCCGTCGCAGCGGAAGGCGTTGCATTTGCGCCGGCGCAGGAGTGAGAGTCATGTACGCAATTCGATCCGCAACCACCGCGATCATCGCCCTCTGCCTCGCGCTTTGCGTGGCCGCCTGTTCGCAACCTGCAGCCGAGGTCAAACAGGAGCCGATGCCCGTGCGCGTCGCAAGCGCCACGTCGGGGCCCGGCGCGCCGACGATCTCCACCAACGGGTTGATCGTGAACAAAGAAGAAATGCGCCTGTCTTTCAAGGTCACCGGCGTGATCCGCCGCATTGCCGTGGAAGAAGGCCAGCCGGTGAAGGCCGGACAGCAGCTGGCCGAGATCGAGCTGGCGGAGATCGATGCGCAGGTGGAGCAGGCGCGCGTGATGGAGAGCAAGGCGCAGCGCGACCTGGAGCGCGGCGAAAAGCTGTACGCCCAGAGGCTGATCAGCCTGGGACAGGTGCAGGACCTGCGCACCGAAGCGGAGATGGCGCGCTCCAGACTCAAGTCGACGCAGTTCAACCGCGCCCATTCCGTCATCACGGCCCCCGCGGACGGCGTCGTGCTGCGCAAGTTGGCCGAGGAGCGCGAGCTCATCTCGGCGGGCCAGCCGGTGCTGTTGATCGGCACGCGCCAGCGCGGCTACGTGGTGCGCGCCGCGCTCGCCGATCGCGAGATCGTACAGCTCAAGCTCGGCGACGTCGCCGAGATCCGCATGGACGCCTATCCCGGACAGACCATCGCCGGCGCCGTCTCGGAGCTTGCAAGCGCCGCCGACGAGAAGAGCGGGATGTTTCAGGTGGAAGTGCGCTTCGCCGCGCCGGTTGCTTTGGCGAGCGGAATGGTGGCCCGCCTGCAGCTGCAGCCTGCTTCAGCCAGCGCCACCACGCGCACCTATGTGCCGATAGAAGCCGTCATCGAGGGAGACGGCGACCGCGCCGATGTCTTCGTCGTCGACGGCGCGCAAGCCAGGCGCCGCCCGATCCGCGTGGCTTTCTTTACTCCGCAGGCCGTGGCGCTCGAGGACGGCCTGCATCCCGGCGAGCGCATCGTCACCGAAGGCGCGCAATATCTCGAAGACGGCGAGGACATCGCCATCCTCCCCGCGAACGCGCAGTCCGTCCACGTGAAGTGAGTGCCTGCGCATGTCGCTGCTCGAATTTCCCATCAAGCGCTACCAGTTCACTCTCGTGGCGTTCCTGTGCCTGGTCGTCATGGGCTGGTTCGCTTTCAGCAGCGTCCCGCGCGAAGAAGATCCCTACTTCAAGATTCCCGCGTTCTTCATCACCGCGATCTATCCCGGCGCCGATCCCAAGGACCTCGAGCGCCTGGTTGCCAAGCCCATCGAAGACCGGCTGGCCGAGCTCGATGACCTGAAGAAGATCGAGACCACCATCAATGACGGCGTCGCCGTCGTCGGCGTGGAGTTCGAGGCCTACGCCGATCCCGACAAGAAGTACGACGAGGTGACGCGCGAGGTCAACGCGCTGCGTCCGGATCTGCCGGCGCAGATCGCCGAGCTGAAGATCCGCAAGATCAGCCCGGGGCTGGTCAACATCGTGCAGATCGCGCTGCTGTCCGAGGATGCGCCCTATCGCGAGCTGGAGGACTATGCGCGCGAGCTGAAAGATGCGCTCAAGACGGTCGACGGCGTTCGGACCGCGGAGACCTGGGCGTATCCGAAGCGGGAGTTGCGCGTCGAGGTCGACCTCAAACGCATGGGCGAGCTCGGTATTTCCGCCGCGCAAGTCACCACTGCGCTCGACAGCGAGAACGCGAATATCCCCGCGGGCTTTCTCGACCTCGGCGCGCGCAGCTTCAGCCTGAAAACCTCCGGCAGCTATCGCACTCTCGACGAGGTGCGCGACACGGTGGTCGCCGCGGTCGAGGGCCGGATCGTGCGGGTGCGCGACATCGCGCGCGTCGCGTGGGACACCCAGCCCTGGAGCTATACCGGCCGCTTCAACGGGAAGCGGGCGGTATTCGTGACCGCCAATCAGAAGGAAGGCTACAACATCCTGCAGGTGAAGCAGCGCATCGCGGATGTCGTCGGCCGCTTCGAGAAGACGCTGCCCGCGCGCATTACGCTGGAGCGCGGCTTCGATCAGTCGCGCAACGTCGCCTCGCGCCTCGATCGTTTGTACAAGGATTTCGGCATCGCCATCGCGCTGGTGCTGATCACCTTGCTGCCGCTCGGTCTGCGCGCCGCCGGCATCGTCATGGTCTCGATTCCGCTGTCGCTGGCCTTCGGCATCGTCATCCTCTATTTCCTCGGCTATTCGCTCAATCAGCTGTCGATCGCCGGGTTCGTGGTGGCGCTGGGACTGCTGGTGGATGATTCGATCGTGGTGGTGGAGAACATCGCCCGCCACTTGCGCGAAGGGCAGTCGCGGGCCCAGGCGGCGCTCGCGGGGACGCGACAGATCTTTGTCGCGATCGTGGGCTGCACCGCCACCGTCATCTTCGCGTTCCTGCCGCTGATGGCGCTGCCGGGGACGCCGGGCAAGTTCATCCGCGTCCTGCCCACGAGCGTGGTGGCCAGCATCATCGGCTCGCTCCTGATCGCCCTGTTCATCATCCCGTTCATCGCCAGCCGCGTGCTCAAGAAGGACGTCGACCCGCATGGCAACCGCGTCCTGCAGCGCGTGATGGGCGCGATCCACCGCTACTACCGCCCGGCGTTGCACTATTGTTTGTCGCGGCCCAAGGCGACCGTGGTCGTCGCGATCGGCGGCTCGCTGGCGCTGACCGCGCTGCTGGTTCCCGTGGTCGGCAGCAGTCTCTTTCCCAAGGCCGATACGCCGCAGTTCCTGATCTCGGTCGAGACCCCCAACGGCACGAGCTTCGCCGCCACCGACCGCGCGCTGCGCTTCGTGGAAGACAAGCTGGTGCGGATGCCCGAGGTGAAGAGCTGGTTCTCCAACCTGGGGCACGGCAACCCGCAGATCTACTACAACCATATCGTGCGCGAGGACGCGGCCAACTACGCCGAAGTGTTCGTGCAGCTGAAGGACTACGATACCCGCGCCACGCCCGCGCGGCTCGACGCCCTGCGCGCGCAGCTCGAGCACTATCCGGCCGCGCGCATCTATGTGAAGGAGTTCGTCAACGGCCCGCCGATCAGCGCGCCTATCGCGGTGCGCATCGTCGGCCGCGACCTCGATGTCATCGAGCGCCTCGCCGACCATGTCGAAGGATTGATCGAACAAACACCAGGCACGCGCGACGTGCAGAACCCGCTGAAGGTCGCGCGCACCAATCTCAAGCTCGCGGTCGATTCGCAGAAAGCCGCGGTGCTGGGCGTGCCCACGGTGGAATTCGACCGCGCCGTGCGGTTGTCGGTGGCCGGCATTCCGGTCGGCACGTTCAAAGATCCGAGCGGCGAGCAATACGACATCATGGTGCGCACGCCGCTGCGGGCCCGCGCCGATCTTGGCGCGCTGGGCGAAGTGCGCGTCCCCGCGTTGACCGGTGCCAGTCTGCCGATATCTCAACTGGCGACGCTGCAGTTCGAGAAAGCCCCGACGCTCATCCAGCGCTACGATCGGGAGCGAGCCGTGACCATCGATTCGGAAGTGCGGCGCGGATTCAACACCGCCAAGGTGACCGATGCAGTCGTTGCGCGGTTGAACGGGATGGAGTGGCCGCGCGGCTATCGCTATGTGCTGGGCGGGGAGGCGCAGTCGAGCGCCGAGAGCTTCGGCGGTATCGGCACGGCGATTATCGTGGCCATCTTCGGCATCTTTGCGGTGCTCGTGCTGGAATTCGGCAACTTCCGCTCTACGCTGATCGTGCTGACGGTGGTGCCGCTCGGGGTGATGGGCGGCATTCTGATGCTGCTCGCGACGGGCAATAGCATCTCCTTCACCGCCAGCATCGGGTTCATCGCGCTGATCGGCATCGAGATCAAGAACTCGATCCTGCTGGTGGATTTCACCAATCAGCTGCGCGAACAGGGCGTCGGCCTGGACGAGGCGATCGAGCGGGCGGGCGAGATCCGGTTCCTCCCGATCCTGCTGACGTCGGCCACGGCCATCGGCGGACTGCTGCCCCTGGCGGTGCAGAACATCGGCCTGTACTCGCCGATGGCGTGGGTCATCATTGGAGGCCTGATCACCTCGACGCTGCTGGCGCGGCTGGTGACGCCGGTGATGTACAAGCTGACGCCGCCGGACCTGGGCTCGCGCCCGTCGGCCGAAACCGCGCCGATCGCCATGCCGCGCTGATGAAACCCGGCTAACCGCATTATTCATGAACGCTTAGTTGCTGGTGGTGGCAGAGTCCGGCTGGGGAGAGGGGGGTTCGGGGACGCCGTGAATCCATTCAGCTGCGCTATCCCTGCTTCGCTGAAGCCCAGGGTGGCCATCGTGGCCACCCGTGCGACGTATACGTCGCACCCCTGGGGGCTCTGGGTTCGGCATCCTGCCTCACACAGCCCCGAACCCCCCTCTCCCCAGCCGGACTCTGCTGATGGGCCGTGCCGTTCATGAATAATGCGGGCTAGAATCGCCGGATGGAGCTCGTGCACTTCTTCGTCGATTTCATCCTCCACCTGGACAAGCATCTGGTGGAGCTGCTGGTGCGGTTCGATGTGTGGATCTACGCGATCCTGTTCCTGATCATCTTTGCCGAGACGGGGCTCGTGGTTACGCCTATCCTGCCCGGCGACTCGCTGCTGTTTGCGGTTGGCGCGCTGGCCGCGGTCGATACGACCGGGACGCTCACGCCGCTGAACGCGTGGCTGCTGCTGGGGCTGGCGGCGGTGCTCGGCAATACGGCCAACTACGCCATCGGCGCCGCCATCGGGCCGCGGGCCTTCAGCGGCAGGATTCCGTTCCTGAAAGTCGCGTATCTGCGCCGTACCGAGGAGTTCTTCGAGCGTCATGGCGGCAAGACCATCATCCTCTCGCGCTACGTCCCGATCATCCGCACCTTCGCGCCGTTCGTCGCGGGCATCGGCCGCATGCGGTACACGTATTTCCAGCTGCACAACTGCGTCGGCGGCATCACCTGGACGGCGCTGTTCATCTGGGGCGGCTATTTGTTCGGCAATATTCCGCTGATCAAGAACAACTTCGGCATCGTGACCGTCGTCATCATCCTCGCTTCGCTGATTCCGGTGGCGCTCGCGTTCCTGCGCCGCCAGCCCCACGCTTCGCCGCCCTAGGCGGACTCATGCGCGTCGCATTCAACGCATTTCTCGGCGTCGCGCCCCGCTGGTACAAGCTCACGATCCTGGTGCTGCTGGCGCTCAATCCGCTGGTGCTGGCCGCGGCCGGCCCGGTGGTGAGCGGCTGGCTGATGCTGCTCGAGTTCATCTTCATCCTGGCGATGACCCTGCAATGCTATCCATTGCAGCCGGGCGGACTGCTGGCGCTGGAGTCGGTTCTAATGGGCCTCACCGATCCGGCCGCGGTGTACGCCGAAGTCGTCACCGGATTTCCCGTCATCCTGCTGCTGGTCTTCATGGTCGCCGGGGTTTATTTCCTCAAAGACATGCTGCTGGCGGTGTTTACGCGGCTGCTGCTCGCGGTGCGTTCCAAAGCCAAGCTGTCTCTATGGTTCACGCTGTCGGCCGCCGCGCTCTCGGCGTTTCTCGATGCGCTGACGGTGGTAGCGGTGGTGATAGCCGTGGCCGTGGGGTTTTACGGCGTCTATCACCGCGCGGCGACCGGCAAGGGTGAAGAGGACGAGCACGACATGGCGGACGATTCCGCCGTGCGCGCGGCATATCTCGAAGACCTGATCGTATTCCGCGCATTCCTGCGCAGCCTGATGATGCACGCAGCGGTGGGCACGGCTTTGGGAGGGGTATGCACGCTGGTCGGAGAACCGCAGAACCTGTTGATCGGCCTGCGGGCCGGCTGGGATTTCGGGCGTTTCTTTTGGGAAACGGCGCCGGTGTCGCTGCCGGCGCTCGTCGCCGGACTCGCGCTGTGCTGGGTGCTCGAGACGTTCGGCTGGTTCGGCTATGGCGCAAAGCTTCCGCAGCGGGTACGCGACGTGCTCGCTGCGCATGAACGACGGCTCGCCCAGCAGCGCGATCCATCACAGCGCTACCGGATCGCCATGCAGGCGGTTGTCGCGCTCATTCTGGTCGTTGCGCTGGGATTTCATGTGGCCGAAGTGGGACTGGTCGGCCTGCTGATCATCGTGCTCGCCACTGCTTTCACCGGCGTCGTGGAGGAGCACCGGCTGGGCCAGGCTTTCCACGAGGCGCTGCCGTTTACCGCGCTGCTGGTGGTGTTCTTCGTCATCGTGTCGTTCATCCACGGTCTGCACCTGTTCGAGCCGGTCACCCGGTGGGTGCTCTCCTTGGACGGTTCCATGCGGCTGGCGATGTTCTATCTCGCCAACGGCGTCCTCTCTTCGATCAGCGACAATGTCTTCGTGGCCACGATCTTCATCGAGGAGCTGAAGCGGGTGCAGGAGAGCGGCGTGCTGACGCCGCAGCAGTTCGACTCGCTCGTCGTGGCGCTGAATACCGGCACGAACCTCGCGAGCGTGGCGACGCCCAACGGTCAGGCGGCGTTCCTGTTCCTGCTGAGCTCGGCGCTCGCGCCGCTGATCCGGCTTTCGTACGCACGGATGGTCTGGATGGCGTTGCCTTATTTCCTGGTGGTAACGGGCGTCGGCCTGGCTGCAGTGGCGGTTGCGCTGCCGGCCCATTGAGCACAGCCATGCACACTCACGAACCAGTGCAAATCTATGGCACGGCGGTCAAGCTGCCGCGCTTTACGTTGCGGCGGCGGATATTGTGGTGGGTGCTGCTGACAATCGCGCGCTTCGATTGGGGACAGGCATTGATCCGGCGCATCCGCGGCGGATAGCGCGCGTCACTCCTTGAGAGTGAACCTCAGCCGGATGCGCGCGCGCTGCTCGACAGGCTGCCCTTCACGCAGCACCGGCTTGAACTTCCATTGCGCCAGCGCCGCGGCCGCCGCTTTGTCGAAGACACCCTGAGGCTCCGCCTTGCGGACATCGATGTCGGAAACCCGGCCGTCGATGCCGACGGTGAATTCCGCTTCGACCCAACCCTCGGTGCCCTGGCGACGCGCGCTGGACGGATAAACCGGATCGACCTGCTTGACCCGCGGCAGAGATATGCCGGAGACCACATTGGCGAGGAACGCTTCGCGCGGGCTGGGCTGCGCAACGACAGGCGGATCGGGCGATTTGTGTTCCACCGCCGCAGTGGCCGCTTCCGTGGCCGGTGTCTCCTGAACGACGGGGGCCGCCGTCGCAGACTCCGGCGCGGTCTCATGCGTTTGTCCACCCGCGGCGACCGGTTTCTCATCTACGGTTTCCGCTTTGGTTTGTTCCACCGCCGCCGCCGTCTCGACCGGTTTGGGCTCGGGAACGACCGGTTGCACGGACGCGGCCTCGGCCACGGCGGGAGCGTGCTCCGTGGCGGCAGCAGGTTCAGACAGCGTCGTCGACGATGTCGGCGCGGGCTGTTGCGGCGCTTCGGTCGCCGGTTTGGATTCGACGGTGGTCGTTGCGCGATTTTTCGCGGCAGCGGGTGCGGCGGGAACAGGGAAAGGAGCGGCCGGTGTGTTCGACGGTGCAAGCGCCGCAGTCGCCGAGGCCGGGCTTTCGAGACCCGAATTTCGGGGAGAAACGGGCGCCGCCTGCTGGTGCGCAATGGCGGACGTTTGTCCGCCAGCCGCGGGTTTGTCGTCGCCGCTCCTCAACGCGAGGCCGACGATCAGCACGAGCGCGGCAGCCGCGACCGCACCTGTCACGAGCATGCGTTTGTCGGGCCGTCGCCCGCCCGGATGGGCGTCGGCCGAGGCGATCGTACGGCCGTCAAGATGGCGCCGTACGCTCGCTTCGATGAACTGCCGCGCCCGTGCCTCCGAAACCGGCTTGTGCATGAACCGGTAGATATCGCCGGAAGTGATGTGCCGGACGAGGTGCGTCTGGTCGTCGACGCTGCCGGTGACGATCAGGACCAGATCGGGAAACTGGCTGCGGAAGCGCTCGCACAACGGGGCGGTATGCTCACCGGTAGTCGCTGTGTCGATGACCGCCACGCCGATGCGCCCGGTCATGATCAGCTCGGCCGCTTCCTGGAAGCTCGGCGCGTGCCAGATGTGCCGCTGTTCCATGCTGGCGCGCAGAGTAGTGAACAGCTCGTGATCAGCCGTAAGCGCCAGGATCTCCACGGCCTCGCCCGCGTTCGCCAATTGGGCGGCCGCCTGCTTCAGAGCGGCAGGTACGGGCGATTCGGTGGCAGACTCGAGACTGTGCATGGGTGGGGCTCAACCGATGGATTTCGTACGATACGTCATCCCTTATCGGTCCGTAGTGCTGAAACTGTGAAGCAATGCCTGAGGCTGTGAAATCCAACCACTTGTTTACCCTCGGTTTCGCAGCCTTGGGAGGCGTGGCTGCGGCGACGGCCGCCGGGTTCGGGGGCCGGTGGGCCTGGGGCCTGGAGCTGTTCACCCACTTCCGCGTGCAGTACCTGCTGGCAGCCGCAGTGCTGGGGCTCGTTTTTGTGCTCTGCGGCCGGCGCCGGGCGGCGCTCCTCGCGGCCGTTCTGGTCGCCGCCAATGGCGCGGCGCTCACGCCGCTTTTTTTCCCGCCGGCGCAGGCGGCGGCCGGCGGGAACAAACATGCGGCGCGCGAGCTGCGCGTGTTGTCGCTGAACGTGTACGCCGGCAACACCGAGATCGAGCGCGTCCTGCGCTACGTTCAGCGGGAGAAACCCGACGTCGTGGTGCTGCTCGAGATCACCGACCAGTGGGCCGCCCCGCTCGAGGCGCTCGCACGGCGCTATCCGTTCCGCTGGATCCGCCCGGGCGACGTGTACAGCGGCATGGCGGTCCTCAGCCGTGAGGTTCCGGAGCAGACGCGGCTGATCGCGCTGGGCAGCGGCGCAGTCACTTCGCTGCTGATGACCTTCTCGGGACCGGCGGATTCACGGTTGTCGATCCTCGGCACCCATCTCAGCGTGCCGCTGGGCCGCGCCGCCTCCGGCCTGCGCAACCGGCAACTCGCCTCGCTGGCGCAGATCGCGCGCGCGCACCCCTGGCCCCTGCTCATCGTCGGCGATCTGAACATCACGCCCTTCTCGCCATTGTTTGTCCGCCTGCTGCGCGAGGGCCGGCTGGAGAATTGCGCACGCAACGGCTGGCATCCCACCTGGCCCGCGGGGTTCGCGCCGCTCCTCATCCAGATCGATCATTGCCTGGCGACCGCCGCGCTCCCCACGCGCGATTTCCGCGTCGGGCCCGATGTCGGCTCGGACCACTATCCGATCGCCGTCAAGGCGGGTTTTGCGAAGCCGTAGAGCCGGATACTCCGCCGGTCAGCACCAGCCGCATCGCTTCCTCCACGCCCATATCGAGCGGCGTGAGCTTCTCGCGCGGCAGGTAAAGCGTATAGCCGCCGATCTGATAGCTCATCGGGAAGTACACGGCCACGACGTTCTCCTTGACGTCCGCCGCGCGCGCATTCGCGGCCGCGATCTCGGGCACCTCCTCGCGGGTGACGAACCCGATGAGATGCGCATCGCCGAAAGATGCCAGCACCACGCGCTGCAGGTCGCGGCGCTTCCCACCGGCCGGGAGGAACTGCACCAGATCGCGGATTGCGCCGTAGACGGTCTTGACCAGCGGGATGCGCTCGAGAAAGCTGTCCCACAACTCCAGGAACCACCGTACCAGGTAGGCGTTGACGAGCAGTCCCACGGTGACCAGCAGCGTGAAGCCCGCGATCAGCCCGAGGCCGGGCCAGTAGTGCTCTTCAGGCACTACCCAGGTCACCACCTCGCGCATCACCGCTTCGGTGGAGGTGCCCAGCCAGATCACCAGGTAGAGCGTCAGGCCAACCGGCAGCAGCGCCGCCAGCCCCTTCATCAGCAGTTGACCGAGCTTTTTCATAGCGAGATTCTACCGCCAACCTCCCGTGATCCCATCGATACCCGGCGTTCGTGAATAATGTGTCCCGCCGATCTTCAATCTTCCGGAGCCGCCTCATGACTTCGCGTCTTCCGCACCTCGCGCTCGCGTTCGGCATCCTGCTCGGTGACTCGGCCTACGCCGCCCGCGGCGGCGAAGAGCGCCTCGCCCAGGGGTATCTCGAGGCTGCCGTCCGGGCCGACGCGCAGGGCATGTTGAGCTTCTACCATCCGACCGAGATCACGGACCTGCGTGAGCGCGTGCTCAAGGCTCTCGATAAAGAGAACACCGCCGGAGGCAGCGAGGTGCGCACGCAGATCTTCGGGCCGCGCACGTCCCTCGACGACGTCCGGCGCCTGACGCCCGACAACCTCTATCTCAAGCTTGCCGAGCGCGTGGGCCTGCCTTCGGAGCCGGTCCTGAAGATCGACGTTATCGGGATGGTGGAGGAAAACCCGCAACTGATGCATGCCGTAGCGCGCCTGACCCCGGCGGATACCTCCGCCGCGCGCCCGCACCTGACGGTGATCAGTTTGATGCGCTATGGCAAGGGATGGCGCGTCGCGCTGCCGGCGTCGTTCCAGACGCGGGTCGACCAGCTGCTCGCGCCGAAATCGGCCGCCGCTCCGGCGCCGCAGGCGTCAGCCGTGCCCGACGCCGCCAATACGCCGGAGATGAAAGAGCTGCTGCAGCGGGGTGCCGATCAGTTGCGCATCGGCGATTGCGACGCCTACTTCAGCGAGCGCATGAGTCCCAGCTTCCGGGCCAACACTTCCGCGTACGCGCTGCAGCGGCTGATCACCGATTGCGGCAGAAGCATCGACACGCGTGAGACTTATATCGCCGCGCTGGAAATCGCCAAACGCTCATCACCCCGGTATGAAGCGAACGGCACCCGGGCGGTGTATGACATGTCCGGCCAGGGTCTGCCGTTCCAGCGCTTCGTGCTGGAGAAGGTCGATGGCCGCTGGTACGTCGCGGAGTGAGCAGATCATGAACGAGCCCCCAGCTGAAACCCGCGCGCAGTCCCTGCAGATCCTGCCCGCGACGCCGGCCGACATTCCGACCATTCTCGCGCTGATCCGCGAACTGGCCACGTTCGAGCAGCTGCTGCACGAAGTGGTGGCGACGGAGGAGTCGCTGCACGAAGCGGTGTTCGGGCCGAACAAGGTCGTCGAATGCGTGCTCGCATGGGAGGGCGGCAGCCCGGTCGGCTTTGCGCTGTACTTCCATAATTTTTCCACTTTCCTGGGCAGGCCCGGCCTGTACCTCGAGGACCTCTACGTTCGTCCGGAACGCCGCGGCCAGGGAATCGGCGCGGCGCTGATGCGCTATCTGGCGAGACTCGCCGTGGCGCGCGGATGCGGGCGCCTGGAATGGTCGGTGCTCGACTGGAACAAACGAGCGATGGAATTTTACGAGAGCCTGGGCGCGCGCGGCCTCAAGGAGTGGACCGTATACCGGTTGACGGGCGATGCGCTGATGCGCTTCGGCAGCTAGGCCGCATTATTCATGAACGCTCGGTTGCTTCACTTCGGCAGAGTCCGGCTGGGGAAGGGGGGTTCGGGGACGCCGTGAATCCGTCCCTGGAGGCTCTGGGTTCGGCATCCTGCCTCACACAGCCCCGAACCCCCCTTCCCCAGCCGGACTCTGCCGAGGGGCTATGCCGTTCATGAATAATGCGGGCTAGACGCGCGGGTTTATTGCCGCGGCAGCAGGAAGCGCGTGCCGTTGCGATTGAGGACGGCGCCGTCCGGGGTGATGCGCTCCACCAGAATGCCTTCCTGCGTCTGGGCGCCTTCCTTGTACTTGCGCATATTGATGAACACGAATCGGTCGGCGGCGCGCGTGGAATAGACGTGGATGTCCAGATGCAGCTCCGGCAGTGCGTTGACGCCCTGCAGGTTGAGCTGGTGGATCGTCGGCAGGACTTCGTCCTGGGCCGGCGCCGGAATTTCGCGCAGCTTGGGCTCGGGCGGACTGGCCGGTTCGGCGGGCGCGCTCGGCGGCGGGATCGCGCTGGCCGGGTGCGGTGTCGGCGCGGAGATGGGCAACGGCGGTTGGGCCGTGGCGACCGATTCCGCCGGCACCTGTGCCCCCTGAGCGGCCATGGCGGCAGACGGCGGTGCGGCGGTTTGCGGTGCGAGCGCGGTCTGCGAGGGCGGCGGGTCCGTTTCCGTCGTTTGTCGCTCGCCCCGCAGGACCAGGATCAGCACCGCAATCAGGTTGACGATCAGGAGCGCGCCGACGCCGAAGATCCAGACCGGATGCCGGCTGCGCGGCGCGGCGGTCTGGAAGTGGGCGAAATCCGGCGCCGCCTGCCGTTGCCGCTCGTGCTCGGATTTGCGCAGCGCGTCGAGGATGAAGGACATCGCTCAGCCGCCCTGCACTTGCGGGGCGCTCAGCAGCGGGGTATCGGGCGAAGCCAGCGCGCTGTCCAGCACCATCTGGGTTTGTTTGCCGGCGATGCCGTCCACCGCGAGCCGGTGGTCGCGCTGGAAATCCTCCACCAGCCGCACCAGGCTGTCATCGAAGATGTCCGCATCGGCGGCGGAGGGCTTCACGCCTTTGACATGCTCGAGGCTTTGCCGGAGCCACCGCACGGCGTCGCCCTGCATCCCCACGGACAAGGGCTTGGCACCCGCGACCTGCGGCCGCCACAGCACCAGGAAATCGCCAAACCAGTAGCGCGAGATATCCGCCACCGTCAGCTGGTACTGCCGCCCGCCGTACAGAACGGTGGCCTGATCGTCGCCGAGCCTCGTCACCACGAGCTGGTGCGCCGCGCCGGCATCGTCGGTCAGCATCAGGATCGCGGGCCGGTTCAGCGCGCGCAGCTGCGCCCACGAGCCGCGCTGCGTCACGCAATCCAGACCTTGATCGCTCGCCTGGACACAGGCCTCGCCGCCTTCGGCATTCTGGTATTCGGCATTCCAGAGCTTGAAGAGGCCCATGTACGAGCTGGCCGTGCCGCCATCGGCGGGCGCGCCGTTCATCGGCTTGATCAGCTGCGCGAACGTGGCGGGCAGGGCGCCGACACCGTCGGCAGTCTCCGGCGTCCCCGCCCGGGCCACGGCCGGCAGCTTCGTTTGTTGTCCGGCCGTTGCCGCCGCCGCGGTGACGCCCTGCGCATTGGAATTCACCGTCGAATGGAGCCAGCGCAGCGCGCCCGCGCCGCCGAGCTGCCACGCGCCGAGCGCGAACAAACAAACGCCGGCGGCGATCACCCCGCCCGCGACCCAGCGCGTCCACAAGGGCATGACGGGCCGTCCGTACACCTCGCGCGCCGCGCGCCGGACGATCGCGCCGGTGATTCGCTGGGTGTCCTGCGTGTACGCGCCGAGGAGGCACCGGTCGCAGATCACATTGATGACGCGCGGAATCCCGTGGGTCAGCCGGTGGACCTCGCGCATCGCGCCGGGGGTGAACAGTTCCGCCGTCGCTCCGGCGACGCGCAGCCGGTGGCGGACGTAGCTGGCCGTTTCCGAGCCGGACAGGGGGCGCAGGTGATAGCGCCCGGTGATGCGTTGCGCGAGCTGGCGCAGCTCCACCCGCCTCAGCACGTCGCGCAACTCCGGCTGGCCGATCAGGATGATCTGCAGCAGCTTCTGCGTCGGGGTCTCCAGGTTGGTCAGCAGCCGCACCTGCTCCAGCACCTCGAAGCTCAGGTTCTGCGCCTCATCGGCGATCACCACCACGCGGCGGCCGCGCGAATGCGCCTGCAGCAGTTGCCGCCCGAGCGCATCGAAGAGCTCTTTGGTGCTGTTGCGGCCGAATTCGGGCACCGCGACGTGCAGCTCCTCGCAGATGGTGAGCAGGAACTCCGCGGGTGTCAGCCGCGGATTGAGGATGAGCGCGATATCGGCGTTCTGAGGAATCTGGCCCAGGAGGCTGCGAACGATGGTGGTCTTGCCCGTGCCCACCTCCCCGGTGAGCTGCACGAAGCCGCCCGCCTCGCTGATGCCGTACATCAGATGCGCAAGCGCTTCGGCGTGCCGCTCGCTCATGTAGAGGTAGCGCGGATCCGGCGTGATCGCGAAGGGCTTTTCGGTCAAGCCGAAGAAACTGGTGTACATCCGGCGTACGGCGGTAGGACTGAGGGGGGTCTAGATAGCGCAATTGAAGGAATGGGTAAAGCGCCGCAGCGGGCGCAAACCCCTCCCCAGCCCGTCTCAGCAGATGGCCTCAGGGAGGAAGAACGGAGGCCGTCGTGGATTTAGCGCCGGCTCAGCGCCGGCGACGGGTGGGGACGGATAGGGGGCGGCGCAGGAGGCGCGCGGCGAATTCCAGGGCCGCCGCGATGGCGGTCAAACCGCAGAATAACGCCAGGATCATCATCGCTTCGCCTCCGGCGCGGCTGAAAAAGAAGGGCGGAACTGCGGAGGTGGGTGCCGCAGCACCGCCCGAAGAACATCCGATTTCCAAGAAACGTTCAGTTCTTCAGCCTCCTTTCTACGCCTTCGGCGGCGCGCGCACCATGCGCGAAGCGCGCAGGCGCCGCTGAGGAATTTACTGAACGCGGCGCCTGGGCGTTTTTTCCTTTCAGGCCACGGACATACGCGCTTCCGCGGCATCCCCGGGCGGGGGTGCGGCGGCCGCCAGCTCGCGGGGATCGAAGTCGTCGACGTGGACGAGGTTCATGACTTTGCGGTCGTATTCGCGCAGCACCGCCGCCTCGTTCTCCGTGATGATGCCCGCGGCCAGTGCTTCCTGGATCTGGCCGGGCAGGTCGAGCGCGGTGACGCGGCCGGTCTTCTGGCCGTCCACGCGGATGCGCTTCTCCAGCGGCTCGGCCTGCATCGCCAGGGTGAGCGCTTCCTGGAGCAGGCCCAGGGGATTGTTGGGCTCGAGCGTGCGGTAGACGCCGAGGCAGAGCCGCTCGCGCGTTTCAGTAGGATTGACCAGTACGTCGGCGATCGCGTGGCCGAGCCGGTCGCTCGGCGCGAAGTAGGTGCGGCCGCGCGGGAAGATCATCACGCGCATCAATCCGGCCATCAGGCGGTTGGGGAAGTTGCGCAGGAAGCCGTGCATCTGCTCCTGTGCACGGTACAGCAGGTGGCGGCAGGCCCACTCGACGATCGGCAGATCCGCCGCCGGGCGGCCCTGGTTCTCATGATGCTTGAGCACCATCGATCCGAGGTACAGGCAGCTCAGCACGTCGGCCAGGCGGGCGGACAGGCTCTCCTTCTTCTTGAGGTAACCCCCGAGCGTGAGCATCGCCACGTCCACGGCGAACGCGAAGGAGGCGCTGAAACGGTTGATGTGCTGGAAGTAGCGTCTGGTCGGCCCGATGTCCGGCACGCCGGTGAAGCGGGCCAGCGTGAGCGCCATGATCACCGAGCGCACCGCGTTGCTGATGGTGAAGCCGATGTGGCCGAACAGGGCCTGATCGAATTGCTCGAGCCCGCGCTCGCGGTTGGTGTCGCGCGCGGCGTTCATCTCCTTCAGAACGAACGGATGGCAGCGGATCGCGCCCTGCCCGAAGATGATCAGGTTGCGGGTGAGGATGTTCGCGCCTTCCACGGTGATCGCGATCGGCACCGCCTGGTAGCCGCGCGCGAGGTAGTTCTTGGGCCCCAGGCAGATGCCCTTGCCGCCATGCACGTCCATCGCATCGTTGGCGACCGTGCGTCCCATCTCGGTGACGTTGTACTTCAGGATCGCCGAGGGGACGGAAGGCTTTTGGCCGGCGTCGATCGCGGCGGCCGTGACCGAGCGCGCGGCATCCATGATGTAAGTGAGTCCCGCGATGCGCGCGAGCGCCTCCTCGATGCCTTCGAAGCGCCCCACCGGCATGTTGAACTGACGCCGGATGCGGGAATAGGCGCCCGCGGCATAAGCGCCGGCCTTGGCGCCGCCGGTGGCATTGGACGGCAGCGAGATGCAGCGTCCCACGGACAATTGTTCGACCAGCATGCGCCAGCCCTGGCCCGCCATCTTCATCCCGCCGATGATGCAGTCGAGCGGCACGAACACGTCGTGTCCCTGGATCGGCCCGTTCTGGAACGGCACGTTGAGCGGGAAATGCCGCCGCCCGATGGTGACGCCGGGCGTGTTGCGCGGAATCAGCGCGCAGGTGATGCCGTAGTCGATCCTGTCGCCGAGCAGCCGGTTCGGATCGAACAAACGAAACGCCAGGCCGATGACCGTGGCGATGGGCGCCAGCGTGATGTAGCGCTTGGAGAAGTTCAGCTTCAAGCCGACGACCTCGGCGCCCTGATACAGGCCCTTGCAGACGACGCCGGTGTCCGGGAGCGAGGCGGCGTCCGAGCCGGCGCGCGGACCGGTCAGCGCGAAACACGGGATCTCCTCGCCGCGTGCCAGCCGCGGCAGGTAGTAGTTCTTTTGTTCTTCGGTGCCGTAGTGGAGCAGAAGCTCGGCGGGCCCGAGCGAATTGGGGACGGCGATGGTCGATGCGGCGGTCGCGCTGCGGCTCGCCACCTTCACCAGCACGCACGAGTGGGCATAGGCGGAGAACTGCAAGCCGCCGTACTGCTTCGGGATGATCATGGCGAAGAAGCCCTTCGACTTCAGGTACGCCCACACCTGCGGCGACAGATCCGCGCGCTTATGCGTCACGTCCCAGTCGTCGATCATCCGGCACAGCTGCTCGCAGGGACCGTCGAGAAAGGCCTGCTCCTCCGACGAGAGCCGCGCGGGCGCGGCGGAGATGAGCTTCGGCCAGGCGGGATGGCCGGTGAACAGCTCCCCGTCCCACCACACGGTGCCGGCTTCGAGCGCCTCCTTCTCGGTGCTCGACATCGAAGGCAGCAGGCGGCGGTAGGTCAGAAGGAACGGCTTGGTGAGGAAGGTCTGGCGGACGGACTTGGCGTTGAGCAGCCACAGGCCCGCCAGCAGCAGGACCAGGAACCCCTTCCACAGCGGCCCGGCTGCGCCGATGGCGAGATACACGGCGAGCAGCAGGGTGAAAGTCAGCGTCGTGTTGATGAGGCTGAAGCGCCGGTAGGCGACGAACAGAAAGACGCCGAGGAATAGGATGAACCAAAGAAGGCTGGGCATCGGGCGGTCCTCCTGATGGATGGCTCACTATAGGCGGCGCCGGCCGTCAGGCCAAATGTCGGTGGTGTGGGATGCGGTCTTTAGCGCGGTGATAGCGCGGCGATGCTCGCGGCAGCGGGACGCAGTCAGGTTTGGCCGCGGCGCAGCCACTTCTCCACCATCGGCGGCTGGTAGGTGCATAGACGCTCGAGCAGCTCCGGGACCCGGCTGGCGACCAGGAGCATCGCTCGATATCGAGATTGGAGGAATTGTTCGCGCACGGCCTGGTCCAGGAAGGCTTCGAGCGCGCGGTAGTAGCCGCATACATCGAGGAGCCCGATGGGCTTGCGATGCAGCCCGAGCTGCGCCCACGTCCAGATTTCGAACAGCTCATCGAGCGTACCCGCCCCGCCGGGCAGTGCGATGAAGGCGTCGGACAGCTCGCTCATCAGCGCTTTGCGCTCGTGCATCGTTTCGACGATGCGCAGATCGGTCAAGCGAGGGTGGGCAAGCTCGCGGTCGCGCAGCGCGCCCGGAATCACGCCGATCACTTCGCCGCCGCCGGCGAGCGCGGCTTCCGCGAGCACGCCCATGAGTCCCACGCTCGCGCCACCGTAGACGAGCCCCATCCCGCGCTCGGCCAGCAGGCGTCCCAACTCGCGCGCCGCTTCCGAATATTCCGCCCGCGCGCCCGCGCTGGAACCGCAGAAGACACCTATTCGCACGACGGCTTCCTCCCTCGCATCACTGAACTTGAAGATTGCCGAGAGACCGCTTTACTGGACAGTAGTTAAAACCACCTGGGGCACATGGATGTGCCCCCGCCGCCGAAGGTGGCGAAGGCGAGCAAAAGTCGCTCCCGGCATCCATGCCTACCGCGACATACCGTCCATCCCGGACATAACCACGCTTTTTGCTCGCCTCTTGCGAGGGTCGCTCCGGCATCCTGCCTCGGCAACTGCTCCCAGCGTTGCTCTCGGCTTTGGCTTCCTGCGTCGCCCTACCTCATCCATTCCTGGACTCGTACCTCCTGCATCCATGCAGTCGTCCCGCGGCATTCCGTCCATCCCTGGACGTCGTCGGACAGGAGTCCGATCCCTCGCTTTAAAGAAGTTCCTTTACTCCGTCGCGCTCCTCGCGCAGCTCTTTGTCCGTCGCCGTCATCCGCTCGCGGCTGAACGCATCGATTTCCAGGCCCTGAACGATCTGATAGGCGCCGTTCTTGCAAACGACCGGATAGGAATAGATGACGCCTTCCTGAATGCCGTAGCTGCCGTCGGAAGGCACCGCCATGCTGGTCCAGTCGCCGTCGGCCGTGCCCTGTACCCAGGTGCGGACATGATCAATGGCGGCGGATGCGGCGGATGCGGCGGAGGACGCGCCGCGGGCTTTGATGATCGCCGCGCCGCGCTGCTGCACCACCGGGATGAAGGTCTCCTTCACCCATTGAGCATCGACCAGGGATTTCGCCGGTTTGCCGTCGACCGTAGCGTGGCTGATGTCCGGATACTGGGTCGAGGAATGATTGCCCCAGATGGTGAGCTTGCGGATGCGCGTGACGTGGCTGGCGGTCTTCTCGGCGAGCTGCGACAGCGCGCGATTGTGATCGAGGCGCGTCATCGCGGTGAAATTGCCCGGATCGAGCTGCGGCGCATTGCGTTGCGCGATGAGCGCGTTGGTGTTGGCGGGATTCCCGACCACGAGCACGCGGATGTCGCGCGCCGCCACTTCGTTCAACGCCTTGCCCTGCGCGGAGAAAATCTGCGCGTTGGCCATCAGCAGGTCCTTGCGCTCCATCCCCGGCCCGCGCGGACGGGCGCCGACCAGCAGCGCGACGTTACAGTCCTTGAAGGCGACCTTGGCATCGTCGGTAGCGGCGACGCGGTTGAGCGTGGGAAAGGCGCAATCGTTCAATTCCATCACCACGCCCTGCAGGGCGGGCAGCGCCGGGGTGATTTCCAGCAGATGCAGGTTCACCGGCTGATCGGCGCCGAGCATCTGGCCGGAGGCGACGCGAAAGGCGAGGGCATAACCGATCTGGCCGGCCGCGCCAGTGATGGCGACGGTAAGGGGCTTCTTCATGGGGGACTCCTGTAATGAAGACGGGATTGTACCAAGCCGGGGATGGAGAGCGGCTATGAAGGGTCCGGGGTGCCACGAAGCTCGGCGAGAGACTGGAGGGAGCGGGGAGATACCCACAATTTTCAAGAACCGGCGAACATATGGTGTCTAAAACCTTTGGAGCTTTTCGCCAACAGAGGCCAGGGCAGGCACGGCACGGCTGAATTGAAATTGTGGATATCTCCCCGCTCCCTCCAGTCTCTCGCCCCCGACGCCCCCGCCTCGATTTCCTCATCCCATCAGCAGCACCGTCTCGCCGTGCTCGAGCTCTTCCGGCAGTCCGTACAGCACGACCACGTCGCCTTCCTTGAACGCCGTGTCCGGCGCCGGCTCCCGCCCCACGATGCCGTCGCGGCGGATCGCGCTCACCGTGGCGTTGCTCCCGCGCGCTTTCATCTCGGCGATCGTACGCCCCACCGCCCACGCGCCCGGCGGCAACACCACCGTGTGCTGCGCCTCGCGCAACGCCATCAATTGATTGGTCGTATCGACCGCGGTGCGCTCCACGACGCCGCGCAGGAGGCTGTAGCGGTTCGCGCGGATGTCCGCGATCGTCTTCACCACATTGGGCATCGGCTCTCCCAGCAGCACCAGCGCATGCCAGACCAGCGTGAGCCCGGCCTCGAAAGTCTCCGGCACCACCGAGGTCGCCCCCGATTGCTGGAGTTGCGCGAGACTCGAGTCGTCCTGCGTGCGCACCAGCACCGGGACGTCCGCGCGGCGCTTGCGCACCGCCTGCAGGATGCGCAGCGCCAGCGCGGGATTGGAGAAGCTGATGACGACGATGCTGGTGGTGTTCAGGCCGAGCGTCTCGAGGATCTCCTCGTCGCTGGCATCGCCGTACACCACCGGATCGCCCGCCTGACGCGCGGCGCGCGTGCGGGACGGGTCCGCGTCGACGGCGAGATATTCGTAGCCCATGCGCTCCAGCACGCGCGCCACGTTCTGTCCGACGCGGCCGAATCCGCACAGCAGCACGTGCTCGCGCTCGGCCACCGCGCGGGTGCCCGCGTGCTCGCGCGCCAGCGCCGTGGGCTGCGGCGGTCCGTGCTCGCGCAAGATCCACCGCGCCAGTTGTTTGTTGTGGCGGATGATGAAGGGGCTCAGCACCATGCTCAGGATCGTCGCCGCCAGGAGCGGCTGCACGATCTGGCCGTCGACCAGCCGGTTCTGCAGCAGGATGGTGAGCAGGGCGAAGCCGAACTCACCGCCCACGCTGACGATCAGCCCGGTGCGCAGCGCCTTGAAGAAGCTGCCGGCGAAGCGGCGCGCGAGCAGCGCGACGATCAGGGTCTTGCCGATCAGCAGCGCCAGCACCAGGGCGGATACCAGCAGGATCTCGGACCACAGGAGCTTCAGGTTCAGCAGCATCCCGATGGTGATGAAGAACAGGCTGAGCAGGATGTCGCGGAACGGGCGGATGACCACTTCGACCTGGTGACGGTACTCGGTCTCCGCCAGCATCATTCCGGCCAGGAACGCACCCAGGGCGAGGGACAGTCCGACGTACTGCGTGAGCCAGGCGGAGCTGAGCGCCACCAGCAGGACCGCCAGCAGAAACAGCTCCGGCGTGCGCGTGCGCGCGATCTCGTGGAACAAAGGTCGCAGGAGCCAGCGGCCGGCGGCCAGCATGACCAGCAGGGCGAGGCCGCCTTGCAGCAGCGTGGTGAAGATCGCATCCATGGCGGTCGCGGTCGTTCCGTGGCTGCCCACGCCCTTGACGACTTCACCGGCAATGTTGCCCGCCACTTCCCCGACCTTGCCCTCCGCCTGGACGCTCCCTCCCGTGATCGCGGAGGTCAGCGCGAGGAAAGGCACGAACGCGAGGTCCTGAAATACCAGTATCGCCACCGAGAGCCGGCCGTGCGTGCGGTTCACCTCGGCCTGTTCCTTCAATTGCCGCACGACGATTGCGGTGGAGGACATCGCGACCGCGCCGCCCATGACGATGGCCACGGTCGGGGAGACATCCAGGAGCCACGCGATCGTCGCGGCGATGCCCGCCGTGGCGATGACCTGTCCGCCGCCGAGCCCGAGCACCTCCCATTTCATCGCCACCAGCCGCGGGAGCGAGAACTCCAGCCCCAGCGTGAAGACCAGGAACACCACGCCGTACTCGGCCAGCAGATGCGTGATCTCGCCGTCCGACGCCGCTGCGAGCGCGAACGGGCCCAGCACCATCCCCACCGTCAGATAGCCGATGATGGGCGGCAGCCTCAGTCGGCGCATCGCCGCCACGGCCATGACGGCGGCGGCCAGCAGCAGCAGGATTTGCGAGAGTGGTGAATGGGGCATGCGCTTGCGCCCGATGAGAGCCGGCGGCCCATGAAACGAGGGGTGAACTTAGAACGCCGGGCGCGCGATGGCAACGGCGGGAGCAAAAAAAACAGCTCCGACGGGCGTGCTCCTCGCGCGGTTCTTGGTTGAGGGCGGGCTTTGCATAACAATACCCGCCCATGTTCGTCACCGCCGAGCGCGCCAACGGCGCACTGACCCTGCACCTCGCCGGCCGCTGGTCCATCGACTCCGTGCCGCAGATCGAGCAGGAGCTCGATGCGCTCGAGCTGGCGGGCGCGCAAACCGTTGCCCTGAACACCGACGATCTCGGCGAGATCGACCTCAGCGGGGCGTGGCTGCTGCATACCCGGATCCAGGCGCTGGCCGGGAACGGCGTGAAGGTCCAGTGGCAGGACGGCGTGCCCGCGCAGGTGCGCTTCGTCGAGCAGACCACTGCCGAGGCGCCTGCCGCCGCGGCGACGGTGCAGGCGAGCGGCCCCGATCTGCTGCATCCGGTGCGCGCAGTCGGTCGATGGGGCATCTACCAAGCCGGTAATTTCCGCGATGCCCTGGTGTTCTTCGGCCGCTTCTGCGTCACCGTCGGCTCCTCCATCTTCAGCCTCAAGCATCTGCGCCTGCCGGCGCTGGTCCGCCAGATCTACGAGACGGGCGTGCAGGCTATTCCCATCGTCGCGCTGATCGCCTTCCTCATCAGCGTGATCATCGCGTACATGGGCGCGCAGGAGCTGCGCAAGTTCGGCGCGGAAATCTTCGTGGTCGATCTGGTGACCGTCGGGGTGCTGCGGGAGCTGGCGGTGCTGCTGACCGCGATTATTGTTGCCGGCCGTTCCGGGAGCGCCTTCGCCGCCGAGATCGGCGTGATGAAATTGAATGACGAGGTGGATGCGTTGAAGGCCATCGGCACCGACCCGACTGAGGTGCTGGTCATGCCGCGCGTGCTCGGGCTGATCATCGCGCTGCCGCTGCTCACGATGATCGCCGACCTGGTGGGGCTGGCGGGCGGATGCCTGCTGACCTACCTGCTGCTCGACATGCCGCCGGTGCAGTATCTCGCGCGCGTGCAGGAGGCCATCGCGCCCACCACGTTCTGGGTCGGCGTCATGAAGGCGCCGGTGTTCGCGTTCCTGATCGCCTTCGTCGGCACCCTGCGCGGCACGCAGGTGCGCGACTCCTCGCGCGAGCTGGGCCGGCTCACCACGGTCGCCGTCGTGCAGTCGATCTTCCTGGTGATCTTCGCCGACGCGATCTTCGCGGTGATCTTCATGGAGCTGGACATTTGAGCCGCCCGCTCGTCACCGCCCGCCACATCGTCAACCGCTTCGGCGCGCAGGTCGTGCACGACGGCCTCGACGTGGAGATCGAGGAGGGCGAGATCTTCGGCATCGTCGGCGGCTCCGGCAGCGGCAAGACGGTCCTGCTGCAGACCATCCTCGGCCTGCACCGTCCCGCCGCGGGCAGCGTCACGATCGACGGGCGCGACATCACGACGCTCTCGAGCGCGGAGCTGCGCGCGGTCAAGCGCAACTACGGCGTGACCTTCCAGCATGGCGCGCTGTTCAGCTCCCTTACGGTGCGGCAGAACGTGCAGTTGCCGATGATCGAGTTCTTCGATCTCGGTGCGCGCGTGCTGGACGAGCTGGCGGACCTGAAACTGCGCATGGTGGGACTGCCGCCCGAGGCGGACGCGAAGTATCCTGCCCAGCTGTCGGGCGGTATGATCAAGCGCGCGGCGCTGGCTCGCGCCCTCGCGCTCGATCCGCAGCTGCTGTTCCTGGACGAGCCGACCGCGGGCCTCGACCCGATCGGCGCGGCGGCCTTCGACGAGCTGATCCTGACCTTGCAGAAGAACCTCGAACTGACGGTGGTCATGATTACCCACGACCTGGACACCATCTTCCGCACCTGCAATCGCGTCGGCGTGATCGTCGAGCGCAAGATGGTGGTGGACACCCTCGAGGGCATCCTCGAGAACGATCATCCGTGGATCCGCGAATACTTCCACGGCCCGCGGGCCCGGCGCGCGCGCCAGCCGCAGGACCGGATGCAGAAGCAATAGATGCAGAAGCAGTAATGGAACGCGAAGCGAAATATCTGGTGGTCGGCGCCTTCGTGCTGGCGGTGTTCGCCGTCGGGGCCTCGTTTGTCATCTGGTACACCGGCGGCCGCGATCAGCGCGAGTACCAGCGTTACGAGATCTACTTCCAGGGCAGCGTCAGCGGACTGAGCGAAGGGGGCGCCGTGCGCTATCTGGGCGTCGACGTCGGCCGCGTCATCTCGATCCGTCTCGATCCGCGCGCGCCGGACCGCGTGCAGGTGGTGGTCGACGTGGATGCCAAGGCGCCGATTTCCAGGGAGACCGTCGCCTCCCTGGGGCTGCAGGGCATCACGGGCCTCCTGTACGTCGATCTGGAGCGCAATCGGCGCGACAAACCGCTGATGGCCGAAGTGCCCTCGATGGGCAATCCGGTGATCCGCTCGGTGCAGTCGGACTTCGATCTGCTCATCAGCAGCATGCCGGAGCTGTTCAGCAAGGCGGCCATCGCCGCCGACCGGGTGACCAAGCTGTTCAGCGACGAGAACATCGCCTCGGCCAACAAAGTGATCAAGAACATCGACCAGGCGAGCGATGAACTGCCGGCCCTGCTGAGCGAAGCGCGCAATCTGGCCGTCGACCTGCGCGGCACTTCGGCGCAGATCCAGGCCGCGGCGAGCGGCGTGCGCAAAGTGACCGAGGACGCCGGACCCGATCTCACGCGCACCATGGACCGCATCCGCGCCGTCGCGGAGAACCTGGCGCGCGCGTCCGAGCGCATGGATACCTTCGTAGCCGAGAACCAGGCGAACATCACCCGCTTCAGCGATCAGGGGCTCGGCGAGCTGCAGCAGCTGATCCGCGACGGACGGCAGGCGGCGCAGGAATTTCGCGAGCTGACCCGGGCGCTCAAGGAAAACCCCTCGCAGCTGATCTACGAACCCAAACGAACCGGCGTGGAGATTGCGCGATGAAATACCCGCTGCTGGCCGTGGCCGCGCTCTGTTCCGGCTGCGCATCCGGGGTCTTCGACAGCAAGCAACCGGTGCAGCAGACCTACCAGCTCGCCGCCGGCGCGCCCGAAGCCGCCGCGGGCGGGCGCCTGGACATCGATCTGGCCGTGGCCCGCCCCATCGTCACGCCGGGGCTGTTCACCGAGCGCATCGCGGCGAGCCACGCGGACCGGCGCCTCGACTATTTCTCGGGCAGCCGCTGGGGCTCGACCGCGGACCTCGTGGTGCAAAGTCTGCTGGTGCAGTCGCTGCGCAATTCCGGCCGTCTCGCCACCGTGCACAACGATCTGTCGCCGTTCACCGCGCAGTACCTGCTGCAGGCGGAGCTGCACGATTTCCAGGCCGAGTACGCCGACGGCTCGGCCCCGCCGCGCGTGCGCGTCGGGCTCGTTTGTACGCTCGGGCGCATCCGCGCGCGCGAGCCGCTGGCCGAGTACGTCGCCGGCGCCGAGGTGGCCGCCGCCGACAACACCATGCGCGCCGTGGTCGCCGCGTTCGAGCAGGCCTATCGCGAGGCCGCCCGCACCGTGGTCGCCGAGACGCTGAAGACTCTGGAGAGCGCGCAGGCCACGCGGGCGCAGGCCGGCAAGTGAGCCGCGCGCGCGCCGCCGTGGGCCTGCTTTGTTTGTTGGCCGGCCTGCTCGCGGGCCATGCGGCCGTGGGCGGCGAAGAGCTGCGCGGCACGGCCGCCAAGGTCTTCGACGGCGACAGCTTCGTTCTGCAGCTCGAGGACGGCGGCAGGGTGGCGGTGCGGCTCGGCGAGATCGATGCCCCGGAGAAGGACCAGCCCTACGCCGCCGAAGCGCGTGCCGCGTTGCGGGCGCTGATCTTCAGGCGCGCCGTGCGAGCCACCGTCATCGACGTCGACCCGTATGGCCGCAAGGTGGCCCGCGTGCGCCGCGCCGACGATGCGCTGGACGTCAACGTCGAGATGGTCGAGCAGGGCCATGCCTGGGTCTACCGCCGCTGGGTTCGCGACCAGACCCTGTATGAGCATGAGCGGCGCGCGCGCGAGCAGCGCCGCGGCCTCTGGGCGCTGCCCGAGGCCGAGCGCGAGTCGCCCTGGAAGTGGCGGCGGGAGCACAAAGGTTTCCCTTCCTCTACAGCGCGGGGTTAGAATCCGGCCAGGTCTCAGCGGACAAACCCAGGATGAGGTGGAGACCGCGATGGGCTTGCCTACCGATGGTTTCCAATAACAAACGTGCGACGCCGGAACGGGCTTCGGTACGCGGCAAAGGCGCGCGGATCCTGTATGTCGACGATGAAGAGGCCCAGCTCTACCTGGGCAAGCGGCTGCTGGTCGGGCTGGGCTATCGCGCGACCGTGTTCAACGATCCGCTGCGGGCCCTGCAGGCGTTCCGGCAGCAGCCCACCGGCTTCGACCTGGCTATCACCGATTTCTCCATGCCGCAGCTCTCCGGCCTCGATTTCGTGCGCGAGCTGAAGGCGCTGCGCGCGGGACTCCCGGTCGTCATGACGAGCGGGTACATGCGTGCGGACGAGGAGGACGCCGCGCGCCGGTTGGGTGTGGGTGAGTTGATTCCCAAACCGCTGCCGAAGGAACAGCTGCGCCGCGCACTGGAGCGGTTGCTGGCTGGCGATGCGGAGGGGGAGCCCCGCGACGCCTGACGAAGAGCCATAGGACGAATAGAAGTCATTGAACGACGAGGGTGGGATCATGCCAGCATTCAAGAAGACCTCTCCGGCCCCCGGACTGGATGGGCGGGTCGAGCAGTCGTTGCGCAGCAGGCTCGACACGCTCGATCGCCCGCGCCTGATCGAGCTGTGCATCAGGCTGGCGCGCGAGCGCCCGGAGCTGGCGGACTGGATGGCCGTCGCGGCTGACGTGCCCGCGGTGTCCGCCGCGGTCAAGCGGCGCGTGCAGGAACAGCAGGCGCTCGCGAAAGAGGCGCGGCGCAAGCGCTTCCTCGCCGAGGACGTGCGGCTGCTCCTCGGCGGCCGCGAGCGGCGCCTGGCGGAGGACCTCATTGTCGCCCGCGCCGCAGAGCTCGACGGCGGCGATTTCGCGCAGCTCACGCTGCTGTGCGCGGAAGCGGAACAGGAGGGCGCGTGGCTGATCGCCGTGCTGGTGCGGCGCGCGATGCTCGATGACATCCTCGCGACCTCGCGCGCCAATGCCTACCCGGTCGGCGCGAAGCACCTGCGCGCGCTTCGTTTGTTGGACGAGCGCATCGACGACTATCGCGGCGTGCTCTCGCACGTGGAGTACGAGGCGCGCCTGCACCTCAGCCACGACCACAAGACGAGCTTCTGGGACAAGGTGCGGGCGGTTGTCGTATGACGAGAATCGGCCTACTTCAATTGCCCGCGCACCCACGCGACGATCTGCGCAGCCGGGATGGCGCCCGAGCGGCGCGCGACCTCGCGCCCACCGGCAAACACGATCATCGTCGGGATGCTGCGGATGCCGAGGCGCGCGGCGAGCTGCGGCTCGCCGTCGGTATCGATTTTCGCCAGCCGCACCGAGGGCTCGAGGGTCGCCGTTGCTTCTTTGTAGGCCGGCGCCATCGACAGGCAGGGGCCGCACCACGGGGCCCAGAAATCGACCACGAAGGGGATGGAGCTGCTGGCCAGGTGCGAGTCGAACTGCGCGGCATCCAGATCGGCCGGCTCGCCGGTGAAGAGCGGCTGATGGCACCGCCCGCAGACGGGCCGCTCGGCCAGCCGGCCGGCCGGCACGCGGTTGATCGCGCCGTCGCGCGGGCAGACGATCTGGATCGTGTCTGACATGAGGTCCTCGGGATATGCGGTGGCGCACCGCGCTACGGATGTCGGGCGCTCGTAGGACGATCTATAGCTAGGGCGGGAAATCTCAAGCTGTAGGACGGCGCCGCAAAGGCCCCCCTTTGTAGGGTGTTGCCTACAGGCGGCAGCGGCCCGCTTGCAGCTGAAACGGGGCCGGCAACACCATGCGCGCGCGGAGGGTTTGCGGTTTTTTACAGCCCTCCGTGTGAGGAATCGCCGCTTCCCACGGTCTTCATCAGCGGGGCGGATATTCCCCGGAGTTCCGACTCGAGCCCGAAAAAATCCAACCATTCACTCATTGAGGAGAAAACATATGTCCGGAATGAGAAAGCTCTCGAGCGTGGCGTTGGCGGCGGCTGCAGCCCTGGCGTTCTCCACGGTAGCCGCGACGGCGGGTGCGGCCGAAGGCGATGCGAAGGTGAAGTGCGAAGGCGTGAACGCCTGCAAAGGGCAATCGGCCTGCAAGACCGCCAAGAATGAATGCAAAGGCCAGAATGCCTGCAAGGGGCACGGCTTCCTGTCGATGACCAAGGCCGAATGCGATGCCGCCAAAGCCGCGGCCAAGAAGTCCAAGTAATATCGTCCACGGTCCCGGTCCACGGTATCGGTCCAGGTCCACAGTACCGGCGGCCGCGAGGCGCCGGGCCGGAGGGATCGAAAGATCCCTCCGGCGCTGGTGGAATCCAGTCAACCCGCCGCCGGGGATGCGATGAGCACATCGGCCGCCAAAACCCTGCCCTCACTCGGCTTCGGACTCGGCCTGCGGCCCCCGCACTACGAGGCCATTCTTGGCGCGGCGCCCGCCATAGACTGGTTCGAAGCTTTGTCCGAGAACTATCTCGTGCCGGGCGGGCGTCCACTGCACTACCTGCATCGCATCCGCGAACGCTACCCGGTGGTGCTGCACGGCGTGTCACTGTCGATCGGCAGCACCGCCCCTCTCGACCTGGACTACCTGCGCCAGCTGCGTGCTCTGGCGCAGCGTATCGAGCCGGCCTGGATCTCCGATCATCTGTGTTGGACGGGCGTCGCCGGAACGAACCTGCACGACCTGATGCCGCTGCCCTACACGGAGGAAGCCCTGCATCACGTGGCGGCGCGCGTGCGCCAGGTGCAGGATTTCCTCGGCCGCCGCATCCTGCTCGAGAACGTCTCGAGCTATCTCACCTACCGGTCCTCGCGGCTCACCGAGTGGGAGTTCCTGAGCGCGCTGGCGGAAGCGGCCGATTGTTTGTTGCTGCTTGACGTCAACAACATCTACGTCAGCAGCGTCAACCATGAGTTCGACGCGCATGCGTTCCTGCGGGGCATCCCGGCGGGCCGTGTGCAGCAGATCCATCTCGCCGGCCACGAGAACCACGGCGATTACCTGCTCGATACCCACGACCATCCGGTGATCGATCCGGTCTGGCAGCTGTATCGCCGCGCCGTCGAGCGGTTCGGCCCGGTGTCGACCATGATCGAGCGCGACGCGGACATTCCGCCGCTCGAAGTGCTGGTCGCCGAGCTCGACAGCGCCCGCCGGCACGCGGCCGAAGCTTTGGCGCAGGCGGCATGATGCGGCTCGTGCAGCTCGAGAACGAGTTCCAGGCGTTCGTGCTCGAGGGCGCGCCGCAGATCGCGCGCTCGATCGTCGGCACCGGGCGCGTTCCGGTCGATACGCGTCTGGACATCTATGCTCAAGCCTACGGCGCTCGTTTGACCGAGGCGCTGGAGAGCAACTATCCGCTGCTGGCGAAACTGCTCGGCGGCGAGCAGTTTGCGCTGCTGGCCGCAGCCTACCGGCAATACCGCCGGCCCGCGCATTTTTCCATCCGCTGGCACGGCGATCGCCTGAGCGCATGGCTGGCCGGGCAGCCGCCCTACGACCGGCGACCTTTGTTGGCCGAGCTGGCGCGTTGGGAATGGAGCATGACTCTGGCGTTCGACGCGGCCGACGCGCCGCCGCTGCGCCGGGCCGCGCTGGCCGCGGTCGCGCCCGAACGATGGTCGGACCTTTGTTTCAGGCTGCATCCGTCGGTGCAGGTGCTGGCGTTGCGGACCGCCGCGGCGGCGGTGTGGCGCGCGCTCGATCGCGGCGAGGCGCCGCCGGCGCAAGCGCTGGCGCCGGACGTCCCCGCCGCCACTGCCTCTGCCACGATCGCGGCGGCGCAATCGCCGGCGCAGGAAACTCACTGGTTCATCTGGCGACGCGGGCTGGAGACGATCTTCCGTTCCGCGACGGCGTTCGAAGCGGCCGCGCTCGCGGCGCTTGCGCGCGGCGATTCGTTCGGGAGCCTCTGCGAGAGGCTGGCGAGCGAGGTGGGCGAGGACGAGGCGCCCGGACGGGCCGCGGCGCTATTGGCGCGATGGATGGAAGATGAGATGCTGGCCGCGTAGGGAGCGGTGACCCCGCGCACAAGCGTCCGACCACGAACGTTCGAAAGGGGAATCGACATGTCGCGTCTTCGCGTCCTCGGCATCCTTCTTTTTGTCCAGTGTGTTTTCACGGTGCGCGCCGCGCCGGCCGAGGAGACGGCGATCACCATCTACAGCTCCGCGCGTCCGGGCGCGGTCGCGCCCGAGCTGTACCGTCCGATACCGGGCGCGGGATCGCCGGGCGGCATGGCGGTTCCGGGCTATGCGCTCGTGCGCCACGAACGGCCGGTCGACCTGCAATCCGGCCGCAGCACCGTGCGGTTCACCGATGTCGCCGCGCTGATCGATCCGACCACGGTGCAGTTCAGCTCGCTCACCGATCCGGCCCATACGCGCGTCCTCGAGCAGAGTTTCCAGTTCGACCTGGTCAGCACGCAGAAGCTGCTCACGCGCTACATCGACAAGCCCGTCACCGTGGAGCGCGCCATGGGCAATCAGCTCGGCACGCTTTCCGGAATTTTGCTGTCGGCGACCGATGGCCTCGTCCTGCGCGCGGCGGACGGGCAGATCCACGCGGTGCGCGACTACGGCAACGTGCGCTTCGGAGAGCTGCCGGGCGGGCTGATCACGCGCCCCACGCTGATCTGGGATGTGGCGGCCAAGAAAGGCGGCACGCACCGCACGCGCGTGGCGTATCAGACGGGCGGCATCACCTGGTGGGCCGACTACAACCTGATCTTCAGCCCCGGCAAGGACGCCAACAGCGGTGCGGTGGACGTAGGTGCGTGGGTGAGCATCATCAATCAATCCGGGGCCACATATCAGGATGCGCGACTGAAACTGGTCGCCGGCGACGTGCATCGCGCCCAGCCGCCGCCGGTGCCGGCGGAGATGCGCACGAAGGTCATGGCCGCCAGCATGGACGAGCGCGGCTTCGACGAGAAGGCGTTCTTCGAATTCCACCTCTACACGCTCGGCCGCCGCACCACGCTTGCGGACAATTCGACCCGGCAGATCGAGCTGTTCGATGCGGCGCGCGGCGTCCCGGCGCGCAAGGTGCTGGTGTATTCCGGTCAACCACAAATGTATTACGGCTTCAACGAGCCGGTGACCGACCGCAACTTCGGCGCGCCGGCCAATCGCAAGGTCGACGTTTATCTGGAATTCGACAACGCCGAACAGGCCGGCCTGGGGATCGCGCTGCCCGCCGGCCGCGTGCGCGTGGCGCAGCTCGATGCGGCGGACGGGAGCCTGGAGTTCATCGGCGAGGACACGCTCGACCACACGCCCAAGGATGAGAGGGTGCGCATCAGGCTCGGCGCGGCGTTCGACGTGGTCGGCGAGCGGCGTCAGACGGATTTCAATCTCGACACCGCCGCCAAGTGGCTCGAGGAGGAGATCGAGATCAAGCTGCGCAACCACAAGGACAGCGCGGTGGAGGTGATCGTAAGGGAGAGCTTGTATCGCTGGACGCGGTGGCAGCTTGTAAAAAGTACACCCGCGTTCAGCACCGAAGACGCGCACACCGTGCGCTTTCCCGTGAAGGTGCCCAAGGATGGCGAAGCGGTCGTGCGCTATCGCGTGCGTTACAGCTGGTAAAGATTACCGGCGTGATATTTCCGCCGTAACGCCGTAACGTTTAACCGGCCGCCCCAGGCCGGTGTCGCCGCAATCCGACGTCTCCGGGGCTGCAATCCGCGCCGTTCGATGTTATGTTTGTTGCGCGTGCACGGGCGCTCAAGGCGGGGCGCTGCACGACTCAGCACAACGGTGGAGAAGGGACAATGAAGATTTTTGCTGCTTGCATCTTGCTTGCGGGCGCTGCCAGCGCGTGCGCGGACGCGACCGGCCCTGCGGCCACGCAGCGCCAGGCGCTCGCCAAACCGGCGACGACTTTTGGCTATCTCGACATCGACAAGGACCAGCGCCTCTCGCTCCAGGAAGCGCGCGCGGACTGGGCAGTGGCGGCGGGGTTCGCGGCCGCCGATCGCAATCACGACGGCTATCTGGACGCCGAGGAATTCAAGCTCGTCGGTCGCGGCTGAGCCGCAGCTGCGTTGCAAGAATCGTTCGCACAGGGTAGTGTCGGTGCATGATGCTCCGTAGATTCGCCAGCGTGTCGGTTCTGCTCGCCGTGGCCGGCCTCGCCGCGGCCCAGGACCGGCCGCCGCCGTCCTTCGAATCGCTCGACGCCAACAAAGATGGGCGCATCAGCGTCTCCGAAGCGCGCAAGGATCCGCGCGTGGCGGCGCGATTCGCGGCCGCCGATACCAATCAGGACGGCTACCTGGACCGGGCGGAGTTCAGCGCGCTCTCGCGCTAGAGAGCGCCAATGCCCGGGTTCGCGCTGTTCCTGGATGTAGACGGAACTCTCCTCGACATTGCGCCGACGCCGGAGCGGGTCACTGTTTCCCCGGAATTAAAAAAATTACTGCAGGCGCTGTACGAGCGGCACGAGGGCGCGCTCGCGATCGTCAGCGGCCGGCCGATCGCGCAGCTGGACCGGCTGTTCGCACCGCTGCGCCTGCCGGCGGCCGGCTTGCACGGCATGGAGCGGCGCGACGCTGCCGGTACCTATCTGCCGCCGCTGCTCGATCCGGCGGCCCTGCAGCGCGCGCGCGCCCTCCTCACCGAATTCGCCGCGGCGCATCCCGGGACGTTGCTCGAGGACAAAGGCCATACCCTGGCGTTGCATTACCGCCAGGCACCTCGGTTCGAGGAGCCGGTACGCGCGGCCGCGGCGCAGGCGCTGCACGTGTTGGGCAGGAACTGGCACCTGCTGGAGGGCAGGAAGGTGCTCGAGCTGCTGCCGCGCGCGTTCACCAAGGGCGGCGCCATCGCCCAGCTCATGCGCACCCTGCCGTTCGCCGGCCGCAAGCCGGTGTTCATCGGCGATGACCGCACCGACGAGACGGGGTTCTTCTACGTCAACCAGTGCGGCGGACGGACGATCTATGTCGGTACGCGTCCGGACACGTGCGCGCAACAAAGATTGCCGGACGTGCCTGCGGTGCACCGCTGGCTGCGCGCGCTCGCCGATCCCGATACGGAGGCCGCCGGCGACGGCGTGCGCCCATGACGCGGGTCGTTTGTGTGTCCAACCGGGTGTGCATGCCCAGGCGCGGCGCGGCGCCCGGCGGATTGGCGGTCGGCGTGCTCGCCGCGCTCAAACAAACCGGCGGCATGTGGTTCGGCTGGGACGGGAACACGGTCGCCGGCGAGCCCGCAGCGCCGCAAGTGTCGGTGCGCGAGCGCGTGACGTACGCGACGGTCGCGTTGAACGCCCAGGACTTCGACGGCTATTACAACGGCTTCGCCAACTCGACCCTCTGGCCGCTGTTCCACTACCTCGTCACGCGCAGCTTCCGTTTCAGCCATGATCAGTTCGAGGCGTACCAGCGCGTCAATCGTTTGATGGCGCAGCGCCTGGCCCCGCTCCTGCGGGCCGACGACCTCATCTGGGTGCACGACTATCATCTGATCCCCTTCGCCGCCCGGCTGCGCGAGCTCGGCGTCGCGCGCCCGATCGGCTTCTTCCTGCACATCCCGTTTCCGCACATCGAGATGTTGCGGGTGCTTCCGCCCCACGAGCAGCTGCTGCGGGAGCTGACCTGTTACGACGTCCTGGGCTTTCAAACCGAGGACGACCTGCGCTCGTTCCGCTCCGGCGTGGAGCACGTCTGGGGGCGCGATGCTTTGCTGCCCGGCGGCGATGTCACGATCGAGGGGCGCCTCGTGCGCGCGGGGGTGTTCCCGATCGGCGTGGATGTCGCCGAGGTGGAGAATGCCGCGGAACAGGGCGCGGACAGCGACGCGGTCAAACGCCTGCTCGCCAGCCTCCAGGGCCGCAAGCTCATCATCGGCGTCGACCGGCTCGACTACAGCAAGGGCCTGGTGGAGCGGCTCGCCGCCTACCAGCGCCACCTGGAAACATACGCGGAGAACGTCGGCAAGGTCACGTTCATGCAGGTCGCGCCGCTCAGCCGCGAGGACGTGAGGGCATACGCGGAGCTGCGTGCCGTGCTCGAACAAACGGCGGGCCGGATCAACGGGCGCTTCGGCAGCGCCGACTGGACGCCGATCCGCTATCTCAACCGCAACATTCCACACCCGGCGCTGATGGGCTATTTGCGCGCCGCGCAGGTTGCGCTGGTCACGCCGGTGCGCGACGGGATGAATCTGGTCGCCAAGGAATTCGTGGCGGCCCAGGACCCGGCCGATCCGGGCGTGCTCATCCTTTCGCCGCTGGCCGGCGCGGCGCACGAGCTGGGCGGCGCGCTGCTGGTCAATCCCTACGACACGCGCGGACTGTCGCAGGCGATGCAGACCGCGCTGTCCATGCCGCTCGCGGAGAGGCGCCGGCGCCATGCGGCCATGCTCAAGACGATCCGCTGCAACGACATCAACGCCTGGCAGCGCCGTTTCCTGCAGGCCCTGTCGGCATCGGCAACACCAGACCCTGGAGCAGGAGGCGACGCTCCAGCACGCTCAACGCCGCCCAGTCGAACTTCTGCACGTCGGTCTGACGCAATGCCGATTCGCTGATCGGCCGCAGCCCGGGCTTGCCGCGCCAGCGGCGCGCGAGCCGGCGGGTCGCGCCCGTCCTGAGCAGGTCCAGCACCGCGGAACAAACGAGGCTGTTGGCTGGCAGCGAGGCATGGTTCTCGCGCACGTAATAGGTGCGCGCGCCCGGGAGGCGCGCCATCTCCACCGGCACGGTGCCGTCGCCGTTGCGGGTGATGAAGTACTCGAACTCGCCGTTGCTGCGCCCCATGCCCGTGATGGTGTCCTGATCGATGCCGATCACCTCGCTCACGCGTCCGTCGGCCGCCGCGAGCAGGCCGCGCATGCGCGCCACATCGCGCAGCAGTGAGCGCCTCGGGCCGAGAGTGCCGGCGGGCCAGTTCGCCGGATCATAGAGATTCCACGCCGCGAAGCGCTCGGGCGCGGGCAGCATGTGGTGCAATCCGGGGAAGGTGTTGAACACGCGCCGGGTGAGCGTTTCCGCGCTGTGCCTGGGATCGAGCGTGGCGACTTTGCGCACGGCCGGATAGACGCCGCGCAGCGCCATCACCGGAGCGAAGGAGCCATAGTTGGGCGTGCCGAGCAGGATGAGCCGCGCGATTCTTTTCGTTCCGCCGGCCGCTTCCAGCCCTTGCGCGACGCGCGCGATCAGTCCGCCCATGCTGTGCGCGACCACCATCACCTGTTTGGCGCGATCGCGCTGCAGCCGCTCATGCAGCAGCCGGCCCAGCACATCGATGCCGAGCCGCCAGTCGTAGGGATGGAATTGGACGTCGAAGCCGGCGATCTCCAATGTGAGTTTGAGCTTCAGGTACGTGAGCACCATCACGCCGAGCGCCTTGAAGCGCCGGCCGGCCGGCAGCGCGAGCTGCAGGAGCGCCCCGCGCTGAATCTCCTCCGGATCGATCCACAGCAGCGTCTGCGCGCGGCTGCCGTTGCGGGCCGTGCCGAGCTTGGAGCCCATGATGCCGGGAAGAATGTAGACGCGCGGTCCGGGATGCGTGCGCCTGCGCCCGGCGCGCGCCGCGAGCGCGCGCAGATGGCGGTATTCCGCCGTGCCGAAATTCGCTTCCCAGATTGCCCGATGCGCGCCGGTGAGGAGCTGGCGGCGCAGCCGCGCCTCGGAGGCGGCGAAATCCGGCAGCGGATGCGGATGATGATGCGAGGCGCTCGTGTCAGCCGTCATGAAGCTCATCGGTTCAGCCGGAAATTGACGCAATTTCGACGGGCGCCATTGTGACCGCAACGGCGGCCGAATTCAGCCCCGGTGCGCGCGCGGGCCTTTTCAGCGCGGCCGCACATCGCTAATCTGCGCGCCCGGACGACCCGTCACGACGAGCGACGAGACAGCGAACAATAATAGAGAGCAGGGGGGAGCAGCATGCCGCACACGCCCGCGTGGTACCCGGGTAAGCCCGAGTCCGCGCTCACCGACGAGGCCGATACCGTGGAGGTGCTGGCGATCGATCCCGACAAGGCGGTGATCCTGAAAACCACCGTCATCTGTCCCTACTGCGGCTTTCGCAAGGAAGAGACAATGGCACAGGAGGCGTGCGTGCATTTCTACTCCTGTACCCACTGCGGCAAAGTGCTCAAGCCCATCTACGGCGATTGTTGCGTATTCTGTTCCTACGCGACAGACATTTGTCCGAACGAGCAGCGCCGCGCGCTCCGGGAGGCCGGCGATTCGATCCGCCGTTATGTCGGCGGGCTGCGCGAAAAAATCGAGGGCGGCGGCTGATTTCCCGGGCCGGCCGCGCTGTTCGCGGTACGATAATTTTTGCAAAACGTCCCGCGGCCACGGGGCTGCGCCGCTGGTGCGCTTCATCGCCCACCCTGCGAGCAATCCGGCCGCAACCGTGAAGCAATCGTCATCGTTCTGCGACAGTCGCGCGGTGTTTGTTGCTCGCTGCCGTTGGCTATACTCGGACCATGCCCTCGCACAGACGACTGTCCGCCGGCGCCGTGGTGGTGCGCGACTCCGCGCGCGGGCCGCAATTTCTCCTGCTGCGCGCCTACAACCACTGGGATTTCCCCAAGGGCATCGTCGAGCGCGGGGAGGATCCCAAGAGCGCGGCGATTCGCGAGGTGCGCGAGGAAACGACGATCGAGGACCTGAGCTTCCCCTGGGGCGAGCAGCACACCGAGACCGGCCCGTACAGCCGCGGCAAGGTGGCGCGCTACTACCTCGCGCGCACGCGCACCAAGGCGGTTCGTTTGCCGGCCAATCCCGAGAGCGGCCGCCCGGAGCACAACGAATATCGCTGGACGGATTACTCGCGCGCCATCGAGCTGGTCTCTCCGCGCGTGCGGCCCGTGGTGGACTGGGCCGCGCAGATCGTCGGCATCCTGCCGCACGAGCCGCCGGGCACCTCGCAATAACATCCGCTACACTTCCCCGCCGCTGCGCGTACGTTGCCGGGCATCGCTTGCGCATCCTGAGCGGCTGTTGAAAAAGGGAGGCGAGAGTTATCCACATTTCGCACCGGAAGGCGGCAATGCATAGGTACTGGATGCAATAACGGTGCGGTTTCGGTCCCGGTGCTAACAGCGGCAACGAAGAGGGACCTTAGCGAAATGTGGATAACTCTCGCCTCCCTTTTTCAACAGCCGCCCCGCCGCATCTGGCTCTGGAGAATCCGAATGAAAAAAATGGCTCTCGGTGTTGCGTTCGCCCTCATCATCGCGCTGCCTGCCCGGGGCGCAACGCCCGCCGCCCCCGCCGCCTGGCCCGACGTCACCATTCCCTACGAGAAGTTCGTACTACCGAACGGCCTGACGCTGATCGTGCACGAGGATCACAAGGCGCCGATCGTGGCGGTGAACATCTATTACCACGTGGGCAGCAAGGACGAGCGGCCCGGCCGCACCGGCTTCGCGCACCTGTTCGAGCACCTGATGTTCAACGGCTCCGAGCACGCCAATGACGAGTACTTCCGCGTGCTCGACGCGGTCGGCGCCACCAAGCTCAACGGCACCACGTGGTTCGACCGCACCAACTACTATCAGAACGTGCCGAGCTCGGCGCTCGATGTCGTGCTGTGGATGGAGTCCGACCGCATGGGCCACCTGCTCGGCGTGATCGACCAGGCGAAGCTCGACGAGCAGCGCGGCGTGGTGCAGAACGAGAAGCGCCAGGGCGAGAACCGTCCGTACGGCAAGGTGGATGACGTGATCACGGCCAGTACTTATCCGGCCGGCCATCCGTACTCGTGGACCACCATCGGTTCGATGGAGGATCTCAACGCCGCCTCGCTCGAGGATGTCAAAGAATGGTTCCGCACCTGGTACGGCGCGGGCAACGCGGTGCTCACCATCGCCGGCGATGTCACCGTCGCGCAGGCGAAGGAGAAAGTGGCGCAGTATTTCGGCGATATTCCCGGCGGCCCGGCGCTGAAACGCCAGGAGAGCTGGGTCGCGAAGATGAGTGGCGAGAAACGCGCGTTCCTGCAGGACCGCGTCCCGCAGGCGCAGATCAACAAAGTATGGAACGTCCCCGGCTTCAGCTCGCACGAAGCCGCGCTGCTCGATCTGGCCGCGCAGGTGCTGGGTGGAGGCAAGAGCAGCCGCCTGTACAAACGGCTGGTCTACACCGATCGCAGCGCGACGTCTGCGAGCGCGGGCGTCGCGCCGTTCGAGCTTGGCGGACAGTTCCGGATCAGCGCTACCGTCGTGCCGGGCGGCGACGTGCGGGCGGTGGAGCGCGCCGTCGATCAGGAGCTTGCGCGCTTGCTGCGCGATGGCCCTTCGGCGGAGGAGCTGGAGCGCATCAAGCTCGACAACTACGCGAGCTTCGTGCGCAGCGTGGAGCGCATCGACGGCGAAGGCGGCAAATCCACGATCCTCGCCGAAGGCCAGGTCTATGCCGGGTCGGCGGACTTCTACAAACAAAGCCTGCGCTGGCTGCGCGAGGCTACGCCGGCCGAAGTGCGGCGCGTGGCCCGGCAATGGCTGTCGGACGGCGTATTCGTCCTGGAAGTACAGCCGATTCCGGAGTACACCACCACCGCGAGCACCGTCGATCGCAGCAAAGTGCCCGCCGCCGGCGTCCCGCAGCCGCTTTCGCTGCCGAAGCTCCAGCGCACGACGCTGTCCAACGGCCTGAAGGTCGTGCTGGCCGAGCGGCACAATGCGCCGATCGTCGAGATCAACATGCTGTTCGACGCCGGCAATGCCCTCGACGCCCGAACCAAGCCGGGCACCGTCGGCATGACCCTGACGATGCTGGATGAAGGCACCAGGACGCGCAGCTCGCTGCAGATCGCCGCGCTGGCCGAGCGCCTCGGCGCGCAGCTGCGTGCCGGCTCGACCGCGGATACTTCGTTTGTCGGCCTCAGCGCCCTGACGGCGAAGCTCCCCGAGTCGCTCGAGCTGTTCAGCGACGTGCTGCTGAACCCGACCTTCCCGGAGCCGGACCTCGAGCGGCTGAAGGCCCAGTACACGGCCCGCATCAAACAATCGAAGAGCGAGCCGCGGGGCGTCGCGCAGCGTTTGTTTCCGCCGCTGGTCTACGGGACCGGCCATCCGTACGCGGCCACGGCCACGGTGAGCGAGCAGGGCATCGCGACGCTGACGAGCGGCGAGCTGCGCGCGTTCTACCGGCGCTGGCTCCGCCCGGACAATGCCGTGCTGCTGATCGTCGGCGACACCTCGCTCGACAAGATCAAGCCGCTGCTGGAGCAGCGCCTGGCGTCCTGGAAGGCGCCCGCCGACGCGCTGCAGAAAGCGGTGGTGCCGGCCGTCGGGCGCCAGACGCAGCCGCGCGTGTTCCTGGTCAATCGCACCGGCGCGGAGCAATCCACCATTGTTGCCGGCTACATCGGTCCGACGCGCGCCGATCCGGACTTCATCGCGCTGGATACGGTGAACACTGTGCTCGGCGGGAGCTTTCTCTCGCGCATCAACATGAACCTGCGCGAGGACAAACATTGGTCCTATGGCGCGGGCTCGTATCTGTCCGAATCGCGCGGACCGGGCCTGTTCCTGATCAGCGCGCCGGTGCAGACGGACAAAACGGCGGAGTCGATGCGCGAGGTGCAGAAAGAGCTGCAGGATCTCACCGGCTCCCGCCCGCCCACTGACAAGGAAATCGCCGCGGCCAAGAGCACGCTGGTACTCACGCTGCCCGGCAACAACGAAACGGCCGAAGAAGTAGCGCGCTCGTATGCCAACATCCTCGCCTTCGGGCTGGCGGACACCTACTGGAACGACTATGTCGGCGCCGTCAACGATCTCACCCCCGCCCAGCTCAACGCCGCCGCCGCCAAGCTCGTCGATCCCAAAGCGCTCACCTGGATCGTGGTCGGCGACCTGGCCAAGATCGAGGACAAAGTCCGCGCACTGAAACTCGGCGAGGTGAAGGTGCTCGACCCCGACGGCAAGGTCGTGCGCTGGCCCTGACCAGCTCTTGGCGCGGACCGCAAGTTCGCCAACCCATCAAAACTCGGTAGACTCCCATCCTTGTCCCACCGCATTCAAGGTCCCCGTCCCATGAACACCGTCGTCCTGCGCGTCGAGACCGAGCTCGACCCCTCCGCTGCCCCCCGGGTTTTCGGCTATCTGGGCGGGCTCGGACATATTCCCATGCGGGCGGCCCTGCGGCGCGGCGGCGACGAGGCCCTGGTCATGGAAGTGCAGTTCGAGACTTCGGCGGCGGCGGCCCACCTGATTTCCGCCAAGGTCGGGCAGATGCCGTTCGTGCTCAGCACTCATCTCGCCAACGGCGCAGGGAACTCCGGCGGCGGAGCGGAACCGAAGGAACCGGTGGCGCCGAGCGGCCACTCCTCGAACGTGACGGACGGCGGAATGCAGCACGCACCGTTTTTCGGCGTGCCCTGCCGGCCGCGGCTCGATGTCACGGCCCTGTGTTTTGCCGCCGCTCAGCGCGGCCGGGCCGTACACCACCGCTCGGTGCTGCAGTTCAACGCCTGAGGGCGCGCGTCCAGCCGGGCCCGCGGCCGCGGCCAACAGAGGAATATCCGAGATGGCTCAATACGTTATGAGAGGCGCGGCGCTGGCAGCCGCGTCGCTGGCACTGCTTCTGTCGGCCTGCGCGAAGAAGCAGGAGCCCAGCCCGCCGCCGCAGGCCGCCGCGCCGGAGAAGCCGGCTGAAGGAACCGCCTATGGCAGCTGGGGCGTCGACCTGGCCGCGCGCGACGAATCCATCAGTCCCGGCGATGACTTTTTCAAATACGCCAATGGCAAGTGGCTCACCACTGCAACCATCCCGCCGGACCGCAGCCGCTGGGGCACCTTCGATCAACTGGCCAATCAGGCCGAGGAACGGGTCCGCGGCCTGATCCAGTCGCTGCCGGAGCAGGCGGCGCAGGGCAGCCTCGAGCGGAAGGTCGGCGACTACTACCGCGCCTACCTGGACACCGCGGCGATCGAAAAAGCAGGGCTGGCTCCGGCACGCCCGGCTCTGGAGGCAATCGACAAGGCGGGCAGCTACGCGGACATCGGCCGGCTCATGGGCGAGCCGCGGTGGGTGCTGGCCGGGCCGATCATGATCGGCATCTCCATCGACGAGAAAAACCCGGACCGCTATATCGTCGGCATCTACCAGGGCGGGCTGAGCCTGCCGGACCGCGATTTCTACCTCAAGCGCGAGCCGTCCTTCGTCGAGGTGCGCGAGAAATTCCGCGCGCATGTCGAGCGCATCCTGAAGCTCGCCGGCGAGGCGGACCCGGCCGCGCAGGCCAGATCCGTGCTGGCGCTGGAGACGCAGATCGCCGAGCGCCACTGGCCGGGGGAGAAGAGCCGCGAGCGCGACCTTACTTACAACCTGCGCACGCGCCCGCAGCTCGAAGCGCTCGCGCCGCAGTTTCCCTGGGGGGAGACGCTCGCCGCCGCCGGCTTCGACGCGCAGAAAGAGTTCGTCGTGGGTCAGCTGTCCGCAGTGCAGGGCCTGGGCAGGCATTTCACCACCGTGCCCGTGGACGTCTGGAAGAGTTACCTGAAGTACCACTACCTCGTGCGCGCCGCGGACGTGCTGCCGTCGGCCTTCGACCGCGAGACGTTCGACTTCTACGGCCGCACGCTCAACGGCCAGCCGGAGCAGCGCGAGCGGTGGAAGCGCGCCGTCGCCTCCACCGGCCAGGCGCTCGGCGAGGCGGTCGGCCAGCTCTACGTGCGGAAATACTTCCCGCCGCAGTCCAAGGCGCAGATGGTCGAGCTGGTGGAGAACCTGCGCAAGGCCTACGCCCAGCGCATCCAGGGCTTGAGCTGGATGAGCGCCGACACCAAGAAAGTGGCGCTGGAGAAGCTGGCCACGTTCCGGCCGAAGATCGCCTATCCGGACGTGTGGCGCGATTACTCGAGCCTGGAGGTCGAGCCCGGCGACGCTTTCGGCAACGACGAGCGCGCCTCCTTGTTTGAATACAAACGACAGCTCGATCGACTCGGCAAGCCGACCGATCGCGGCGAATGGGGCATGACGCCGCAGACGGTGAACGCCTACTACAACCCCACCTTCAACGAGATCGTCTTCCCGGCCGCCATCCTGCAGCCGCCGTTCTTCGATCCGCGCGCGGACGCGGCGGTGAACTACGGCGCGATCGGCGCGGTGATCGGTCACGAGATGGGCCACGGCTTCGATGACCAGGGCGCCAAGTCCGACGCCAAGGGGATCTTGCGCACGTGGTGGCGTGCGGCGGACGAGCAGGCTTTCAAGAAGCTCGGCGACAGGCTGGTCGCCCAGTACGACCAATACGAGCCGCTGCCGGGGCTGAAGGTGAAGGGCCGGCTCACGCTCGGCGAGAACATCGGCGATCTCGGCGGCCTGACGGTGGCGTACGACGCGTATCGGCTGTCACTACAGGGGCAAGCGCCGCAGACGCTCGACGGACTCACGGCGGATCAAAGATTCTTCCTGTCATGGGCGCAGTGCTGGCGCACGCTGATACGCGAGGAGAAGCTGCGCAATCAGGTGATGAGCAATCCGCACAGCCCGCCGCAGTACCGGGTGAACGGCGTGGTGCGTAACATGGACGCGTGGTACGCGGCGTTTGGTATTAAAGAAGGCGACAAGTTGTACCTGGCTCCGGAGCGCAGGGTTAGGATCTGGTAAGTGCAATGATGTCTGCCAAAGATCGCTGCCGCATGGTGGCATGCGGTCAGGATTAATCCTGAAGGCGGGACCTTTCCCAGCACCGTCTAAACGGTGTTGATAGCGGATGGGGTTATATAAAGGCACAGTTCGGAGTGTCTTTTCCCGGGCGCGCAACGCTCCACGCGGAGCTTGTCTTGAAAGTGTCATGAAGGCCGGGTAGGCTCCCGCCCGACGTTCGCCGTCGATCTCTCCGGAGGTTCCTCTCCATCGACGGCGAGCGATCAAGAAAAGGTCCAAGGTTCTCGGATCGAGGGAGTAAGCGATGAACGCGAGAAGAAAGAGTTTCCTTTGTCCTGTCTTCC
>WBZO01000574.1_pt2 | contig 70235 bp, 52 predicted proteins | sample 5204261 | NCBI WGS metagenome assembly WBZO01 (sample SAMN12412400, study PRJNA552823) | activated sludge metagenome | isolation source: activated sludge from anammox sidestream of wastewater treatment plant... | place: USA: North Carolina | collected 2017-09
GGCGGTGTAGTCCAGTGCGTGGGAGGGGCGTCCGGCAGGCCATTGGTCGTTCGGCCAGACCATGGTGTCCCGTTCCGATTCACGTTCGGCAAATTCTCTTAAGTGACAAGTTCCGCAGGTGTCCGCCGTCGGCATGCGGATGTCTTTGGTGTGATCTACCTTGTCTTTTTTGTTGATGTCAGCGTGACAGTCAATACAGCCTACTTCCTTGAGGGTTTCTTTTTCACCAAGCTTGCCCATCGAGCGCAGGTTGTTTTCAACTTCTTCCAGCTTCCCTTTCTTGTAATACAGCGGGTCATCCGATTTGAGATTGCGGATCTTGTCAAGATTGGCGTGGGTGCTGCGCTTCCAGGCTCTTACCCATACCGGGGTCTCGTCCGAGTGACATTCCACACAGTCTTTGCGTTCCGCAACTTCTTTGGGTGATACCGGTGGTTTATAAAAAGTATTGGGATCCATATATATACTGATCGCTATCGGCTCCCAGTAGTCTCCCTTCGTCCCCTTCCCCGCTCCATGCGCCGGGTCCTTGTAACGCTTGACCAGCGCTTCATACGTCTCTTTCGGTGTCGCCTTACCTCGATCCAGCTTCAACGCATCATACGTCTCGTCCGGTACCGTCGATATGTCCGCATGAACCGCCCCGCACATCATCAACCCCGCACAGAGCAATAATCCCCTCATCCACTCCCCTAATCTCATCTCTCTCCTCCGTAATCTACCTGTTCGTCGGCTTTTACCAGATACAAAACAATAACCGGTTACCCGATCCCTCTCAGGTAACCAGCCTTATCTACTCCTATATCACTTACTACTCATCTCTTTAAGACTACTTCCTCAGCAGGGCTAAGTCAAGATTTTAACAATGCTGGAAAACCAATCACGCCCCAATGAATCCGTTCAGAAACTATTCCATCATTCCGTCACTTCATTCTCCGTTAAATCAGTATCCAGGTAAGCAGCGCTCTCCGATAATCTCTGTTTTTTCCGGATATTGTGAAAAGACAGCCCGGTTCCTGCCGGTATTAATCTGCCCACAATCACATTTTCTTTCAAACCACGTAAATCATCTTTCTTACCCATGATAGATGCTTCGGTCAGAACCCGGGTTGTTTCCTGGAAGGAAGCCGCAGAAATAAATGAATCTGTAGAAAGCGATGCCTTGGTTATACCCAGTAGTACATATTCATAGGTGGCAGGCATCTTATTTTTGGCGATGAGCTTCTCGTTCTCAGTAAGTACTTCTGCTCGCTCGACTTGCTCGCCCGGAATGAAACTTGAGTCACCTGCATTCATTATCTGAACTCGGCGCAGCATCTGACGAACAATCACTTCGATATGCTTATCATTGATACGCACCCCCTGTAAGCGGTAAACATCCTGTACTTCGTTACTGATATACCGGGCCAATGCCTCGACACCTTGCAATCGCAATATATCGTGAGGATCGATCGGCCCATCAACAATCACTTCTCCTTTGTTTACGACTTGTCCATCATGTGCTGTCACATGCTTATCCTTGGGAATAAGATATTCATGCGCAACCCCGTCGAGATCAGTAATGACCAGTCGTTGCTTTCCTTTGGTATCCTTCCCGAAAGCAACTGTACCGGTGGCTTCTGCCAGAAAACCCACATCTTTCGGTACTCTGGCTTCAAACAGTTCAGCCACACGGGGTAAACCACCCGTAATGTCACGAGTTTTGGATGTCTCTTGAGGAATACGCGCCAGAACCTCACCAATGTTCACCTGCTGTCCGTCCCGTACCGTAATAATCGATCCGACGTGGAATGTAATACTGACAGGCTGGTCACTTCCAGGGATATTGATTTCATTGTCATTTTCATCCAGGAATTTGACAAGTGGCCGTAATCCCTTAGATTGCGCAACATTGCGCCGTTTAGGATCGATAACCACCAGAGTTGCCAGGCCGGTTATTTCATCGATTTGCCTGACGACTGTTACGCCTTCTTCAACATTCTCAAAACGCACCTTACCCGCATATTCCGCTATGATCGGACGTTTGTGTGGTTCCCATGATGCCAGAATCTGCCCCGCCTTGATTACTTCACCATCCTGAACAAGTAATGTTGCACCATAAGGAATTTTATGCCGCTCACGTTCACGACCATTTTCATCCTGAATATAAACTTCACCACTGCGTGAAATGACTATCAGCTCATTCTGGGCATTTTTCACATAACGAATATGATGAGAGTAACGAATAATCCCGTTGGATTTACTTTCAACCTGATTGGCCACAACTGTTCTTGAAGCCGCACCACCAATATGGAAGGTCCGCATGGTCAACTGTGTACCCGGCTCGCCAATCGATTGAGCAGCGATTACTCCCACCGCTTCCCCAACATTGACGAGCGTTCCTCGACCCAGATCGCGTCCATAGCATTTTGCACACAATCCATACCGGGTTTCACAGGTGAGTGGTGTCCTTACTTTTACTTCATCGATACCACAAGTCTCGATCTCGTCAACTGCATCTTCATCCAGCAACACACCCGCCGCATAAATGACTGCGCCAGTTTCCGGATTCACAATATCTGTCGCAGCCACACGACCTAATATACGCTCTCGTAAAGACTCAATGACATCACCACCTTCCACCAGCGCCTTCATTATTACGCCACCATCTGTATCACAATCATCTTCTGTGATAACCAGATCCTGAGTTACATCAACCAGACGACGAGTGAGGTATCCCGAATTTGCAGTCTTGAGCGCCGTATCGGCCAACCCCTTCCTTGCACCATGTGTCGAAATAAAATATTGAAGAATGTTGAGGCCTTCACGGAAATTGGCTGTAATCGGTGTTTCAATAATAGAACCATCGGGCTTCGCCATAAGGCCACGCATACCGGAAAGCTGACGAATTTGTGCAGCAGATCCTCGAGCACCCGAATCCGCCATCATGTAAATTGAGTTGAATGATTCCTGAGTAACAACCTGACCATTCTTATCGGTTCTGACCTGTCCGATTTCACGATCTGTAACGGGCTCGACACTCAGTTGATCCATCATCGCCTTAGCTACCTGATCACCTGCTCGACCCCATATATCTACAACCTTGTTGTAACGCTCTCCTTGTGTCACCAGACCGGATATATACTGATTTGCAATTTCATGCACCTCCTGCTCAGCAGCATGAATAATGTCATTTTTTTGCGATGGGGTAACAAGATCATCCAGACAGATGGAAATACCACCTCGAGTAGCATAGGAAAAACCAGAATACATAAGCTTATCAGCAAATATAACGGTTTCCCGTAAACCACATAAACGGAAACTCGCATTGATAAGCTTCGAAATTTCCTTTTTCTTGAGTACCTTGTTGATTATGGAAAAAGGAAGTCCTGCTGGCAAAATTTCAGAAATAAGTGCTCGACCAGCAGTGGTTTCATAACGTGTTATTGCTTCAACAGGCTCTTCGCCATGTGAACGAGATTTTTTTCTTTCCTTGATTCTGACGATAATTCCGGCATTCAGCTCCACAACCTTATTTTCGTAAGCACGCACAACTTCCGAAACATCCGAGAAAACCATTCCCTCTCCCTGAGCACCTATCTTCTTGCGGGTCATGTAATAAAGACCTAGCACAATATCCTGAGAAGGAACAATGATTGGATCACCATTAGCTGGTGAAAGGACGTTATTGGTTGATAACATCAGCGTACGGCATTCCATCTGAGCTTCGAGCGACAAAGGAACGTGTACAGCCATCTGGTCACCATCAAAGTCGGCATTGAAAGCAGCACATACGAGCGGATGTAACTGGATCGCCTTTCCTTCGACCAGGATAGGCTCAAACGCCTGAATACCGAGTCGATGTAAGGTAGGGGCACGATTAAGCATTACAGGATGTTCACGGATAACTTCCTCCAGGATATCCCATACGATTGGACTTTCGTTCTCAACTTCCCTCTTGGCAGCTTTGATCGTACTTGCAACCCCCATCATTTCCAGTTTATTGAAAATAAATGGTTTGAATAACTCCAGTGCCATTTTTTTCGGCAAACCGCACTGATGAAGCTTGAGTTGCGGACCCACCACGATTACAGATCGGCCGGAATAGTCTACTCGCTTACCCAGCAGGTTCTGACGAAAACGACCGCCCTTACCCTTGATCATATCTGCAAGTGATTTCAAGGGCCGCTTATTGGCCCCGGTCATTGCTTTTCCTCGGCGGCCGTTATCAAGCAACGAATCCACCGATTCCTGCAACATACGTTTTTCGTTACGAATGATAATTTCCGGTGCCCGCAGTTCCAGCAACCGCTTCAAACGATTATTGCGGTTGATAACACGCCTGTACAAATCATTGAGATCAGAGGTTGCAAAACGACCTCCATCCAATGGAACCAGTGGTCTCAGCTCAGGTGGAAGCACAGGCAATACCGTCAGTATCATCCATTCCGGCTTCATACCGGATTTATTGAATGCTTCGAGCACCTTAAGCCGCTTGGCGGCTTTCTTGATTTTGGTTTCTGAACCAGTCGTCTGGATTTCCAAACGTAAGGATTCGATTTCTAATGGAATATCCATGTTGCTTAACAGGGTACGGATACCTTCTGCGCCCATCACAGCACTGAAATCATCCCCAAATTCCTCTGTTTTATTTAGGTAGTCGTCTTCTGTCAAAAGTTGACCACGATTCAGCGGGGTCATGCCGGGATCGGTAACGACATAAGCTTCAAAATACAGAACTCGTTCGATATCTCGTAACGTCATATCCAGAACGAGACCTAGACGCGAAGGCAATGATTTCAAAAACCATATATGAGCAACGGGTGAAGCCAATTCAATATGCCCCATCCGCTCACGTCTGATTCTGGATAAAGTAACCTCCACACCACATTTCTCACATATCACGCCCCGGTGCTTGAGCCGTTTATACTTACCGCATAAGCATTCATAATCTTTGACCGGACCAAAAATTTTGGCACAAAATAAACCATCTCTCTCGGGTTTGAAGGTCCGATAATTGATTGTTTCAGGCTTTTTCACTTCCCCGTATGACCACGAACGAATTTTTTCAGGAGAAGCCAAACCTATTTTTATGGAATCAAATTCTTCTTTTTGTGTAACTTGTTTGAATAAATCAAGCAGTGCTTTCACGTGTCACTCCTGTGAATCAACGTATAAACCTGAAATGGATCAGGGAAATTCTGAATCTCAGCCTTGAGGAATTTAATATGAAACCCCATCAGGACAAGGTTGCCGTACATAGCCGGCAAAACATCATGTATCGGATCAAGAACGTATCAATGCTCTTCCAAGTCAATATCAAGCCCCAGAGATCTGATTTCCTTAACCAGTACATTGAATGATTCCGGCATACCCGCATCAATTTTATGATCACCTTTGACGATACTCTCATAAACCTTGGTCCGTCCATTAACGTCATCAGATTTCACAGTAAGCATTTCCTGAAGGGTATAGGATGCGCCATAAGCTTCCAATGCCCAAACCTCCATTTCACCAAACCGCTGCCCCCCAAATTGAGCCTTACCACCTAATGGCTGTTGAGTAACAAGGCTATATGGACCTGTTGAGCGCGCATGCATCTTGTCATCTACCAGATGATGAAGTTTTAGCACATGCATATAACCTACAGTAACCGGACGATCAAAAGCTTCCCCTGTTCTACCATCATAGAGTGTAGTTTGACCAGATTCAGGCAATCCAGCCAGTTTCAGCATCTGTTTGATCTCTGACTCATGTGCACCATCAAATACCGGAGTAGCAAAAGGCACTCCACTCGACAGATTTCTTGCCAATGCCAGTACTTCATCATCCTCCAGAGAAGTCAGGTCTTCCTGTTTACCACTATTGTTATAAATTTTATTTAGAAAATCGCGGATATCAGAAACATTACGCTGAGAGGTCAGCATTTCATTCACCCGTTTACCCAGCTCCTTGGCAGCCCATCCCAGATGCACTTCGAGCACCTGACCAATATTCATACGTGAAGGAACACCCAATGGATTCAGCACAACATCAACTGGTGTGCCATCCGCCATATAAGGCATATCTTCTATCGGTACAATCTTGGAAATAACACCTTTGTTTCCATGTCTACCAGCCATCTTATCGCCAGACTGCAATCTTCTTTTTACAGCGATATAGACTTTCACCATTTTCTGTACACCAGGCGGTAATTCATCACCTTGAGAAAGTTTTCGGTGTTTCTCTTCAAATGCAAGATCAAACAGTTTTCGCTTCTGAACCAGACTATCTTTGATCTGTTCCAGTTGAAGACTTGTGTTTTCATCGACCAGACGTATATCAAACCAGTGATGCTTTTCCACACTTTCGAGATAATCACGAGTGATGGTCGAATTTTTTGCCAATTTTTTAGGTCCGCCAGCAGCAACTTTGCCAGTAAGCAAGCGCTCTGCACGTTGAAACGCGTCCGCTTCAACGATACGCATCTGATCAGCAAGATCCTTTTTAAAGCGGCCCAGTTCATCTGCGATTATTTGTTTGGAACGTTTGTCGCGATCAACTCCCTCACGGGTAAAAATCTGTACATCAATCACTGTCCCCGAAATACCAGCCGGCACATGCAAAGATGTATCTTTGACATCAGAGGCCTTTTCCCCAAAAATGGCTCGCAGAAGCTTTTCTTCCGGTGTCAGTTGTGTTTCACTCTTCGGTGTTACTTTACCCACCAATACATCCCCGGCTTCAACTTCAGCGCCAATGTAAACTATCCCGGACTCATCAAGCCGTGCACGCTGGCGTTCGGACAGGTTTGGTATATCCGCAGTTATTTCCTCGGTACCCAGCTTGGTATCACGACTGACTGCTGCCAATTCCTCAATATGGATTGAAGTAAACCGATCATCAGATACAACCCGTTCAGATATCAGAATAGAATCCTCGAAATTAAGTCCGTTCCAAGGCATAAATGCTATTAGCATATTCTGACCAAGAGCCAGTTCACCCAAGTCCGTCGATGCGCCATCTGCAATTACATCGTCACGAGAGAGCACATCACCCACTCTTACAATAGGTCTTTGATTGATATTTGTATTCTGGTTTGAACGGGTATATTTTGTGAGATTGTAGATATCCACACCCACTTCACCAGCCCGGGCCTCTGCGTCATGCACACGTATCACTATACGACTGGCATCCACATAATCCACCACACCACCACGTATCGTTCTGACTGCAGTTCCAGAATGCACGGCAACTACTCGCTCTATCCCCGTGCCCACTAACGGTTTCTCGGCACGCAAACAGGGTACGGCCTGGCGTTGCATATTTGATCCCATCAGTGCACGGTTAGCATCATCATGCTCCAGGAAGGGAATCAGAGATGCTGCTACAGAAACAATCTGTGCAGGTGCAATATCTACGTATTCAATTTGATCTCTGGATGCCAGAGTAAACTCATTTTTGTGACGGCAGGAAACGACTTCATCGGTAAATACCCCATTCTGATCAAAATTCGCATTCGCCTGTGCGATCACATATTGACTTTCTTCAATTGCTGAAAGGTATACGACTTCTTCAGTAACCCGCCCATTTCTGACCATTCGATACGGAGTTTCTATGAATCCATATTCATTGGTTCTAGCATAAAGAGCCAGTGAGTTAATCAGACCGATATTGGGACCTTCAGGTGTTTCAATCGGACAAACACGACCATAGTGAGTTGGATGCACATCTCGCACCTCAAAACCTGCACGTTCCCGTGTCAAACCACCAGGCCCCAATGCTGAAATCCGTCTTTTATGCGTAACCTCAGACAAAGGGTTAGTCTGATCCATGAATTGTGATAACTGACTCGATCCAAAAAACTCACGAATAGCGGAAGACACCGGCTTGGCATTAATAAAGTCATGTGGCATAAGATTCTCGGATTCTGCCTGACTCAAACGTTCTTTGACCGCCTTCTCGACTCGTGCCAGCCCTGCTCTAAACTGGTTTTCCGCCAATTCACCCACAGAACGAACACGACGATTACCTAAGTGATCAATGTCATCGATCTCTCCTCGACCATTGCGCAGCTCAACCAATATCTTGATAACATCGATGATATCGTCATTTGATAAAGTCGTAGATCCCGTTAACTCCTCGCGCCCCACCCGACGATTGAATTTCATCCGCCCGACGACGGACAAATCATAACGCTCTGGGGAATAAAACAAACCATTGAACAAAGCCAGAACGGCTTCTTCAGTGGGTGGCTCGCCTGGCCGCATCATCCTGTAAATAGCAACTTGGGCAGACATTTGGTCAGTGGTCTCATCGATCCTCAATGTTTGTGAAATATAAGGACCGTAGTTAAGATCATTTACAAACAGCGTACTGATTTCACTACTCTGAGTTTGCCTGATTCGTCCAAGTAACGTTTCACTTATTTCACTGTTGGCCAGTGCAATAATTTCCCCTGTTTCCTTATCTACGAGATCCGCAGCCAGAATCTTTCCCAGCAAAAATTCTTCAGGTACAGGAATTTTAGTGAGGCTAGCCTGCTGCAAATCACGAACATGCTTGGCCGTTATTCGTTTGTCTTTCTGTACAAAAACCTTGCCATCCTCAGAAACTATATCAAAACCAGCCAACTCTCCACGCAAGCGCTCAGGTATAAGATTGAAGAAAATCTTATTGTCCACAAGGGTGAAATGATCGAACTCAAAAAAATCCGCAAGAATTTGTGCGGGAGAATACCCCATCGCTTTCAGGAGAGTCGTAACCGGCATTTTACGGCGACGATCAATCCTAAAATAAACGTAATCCTTGGGATCAAACTCAAAATCCAGCCATGAACCACGATACGGAATAATACGAGCAGAAAACAATAATTTCCCGGATGAATGAGTCTTGCCTCGATCATGCTCAAAAAATACACCAGGCGAGCGATGCAACTGTGAAACAATAACGCGTTCTGTACCATTGACAACAAAAGAACCAGTGTCAGTCATGAGAGGAATCTCTCCCATATAAACTTCCTGCTCTTTGACTTCTTTGACTGTCGGCTTTGACGCTTCCTTGTCCAGAATGGTCAATCTAACCCTGGCACGTAACGGAGCTGCATAAGTCAAGCCTCTTTGCTGGCATTCCTTGACATCAAACACAGGAGAACCAAGCATATAACTTATAAAATCCAGACGAGCATTATTAGAATGACTCTCTATTGGAAAAACTGAGTTAAATGCAGCCTGTAGCCCCTGATTCTTGCGTTTACCAGGCGCAATTTCTGCCTGCAGAAAATCAGTATAAGACTGTATTTGAGTAGCGAGGAGAAACGGAAATGGTAGAATACTGGCACGCTTGGCAAAGCTCTTTCGAATACGTTTTTTCTCGGCAAACGAATAACTCATTAAATTTCTCCGTGCACTGAAGATATGATTGGGTTGCGGGGTGATTTATCTGATTACACCAAATTTGAATAAGGTTATAACCTTAAGCTATCTGCCAAAAGCGCGTGGGCGATGTAGAGAAACACTCCATCCAGACAGTTCATTAACTATAGATAAAGATGTTCAAAGGTTTATACAACTAAATCAAGTCGTTAGGATAATCACATAAAATTGAAGGTGCTTATTATCGCCTGACTAACTGATCTTATTTTATTATGCGCAAGCAAACTCTTGCCTCTAATAACAAAGGCTGGCAGTACACCATACGCACTTGCCAGCCTCAATAACTAATAGCCTTATTTGATCTCGCAACCAGCGCCGGCTTCAACTAATTGCTTTTTAAGTGACTCGGCATCTTCCTTAGAAATACCTTCCTTAACTGTCTTAGGCGCACCATCGACCAAATCCTTCGCTTCTTTCAAACCCAATCCGGTAACAGCTCTGACAACCTTAATAACGTTAACTTTGTTATCACCTGCTGCAGTAAGGATTACGGAGAATTCAGTTTGTTCCTCGACAGCTGCTGCGGCAGCTGCGGGTGCTGCAGCCACAGCAACCGTTGCGGCAGCGGCTGAAACACCAAACTTCTCTTCCATTTCCTTAATCAGCTCAGACAATTCGAGAACTGTCATATTTGCAATAGATTCTAAAATTTCCGCTTTTGCTATAGCCATTTCTACTCCTGATATAAATTAAACTCTGACCAATCTGATATAAATCGTTTTAGCCGACCATATATGCCAATTATTTTTTATCACGTACCGCAGCAAGTCCACGTACAAACTTTGAAGGTACTTCATTAAGTGTTCTAACAAATTTTGCAATAGGAGCCTGCATGGTACCAAGCAACTTGGACAGCAATTCTTCTCGGCTGGGCAACACAGCCAGAGCAGCCACATCCTTATCGGACATTACTATTCCAGCCATAGCACCAGCTTTGATTACAAAACGATCATTATCCTTGGCAAACTCATGAAGAATTTTTGCAGTAGCAACAGGATCGCTACCTATTCCATAAGCAAGCGGCCCCACCATCGATTCTGCCAATCCAGAAAATGGGGTATCGGCAACAGCCCTTCTTGCGAAGGTATTCTTGATTACTCGGAAATAAATTCCAGACTCACGTGCTTTGACTCGCAGTCGAGTAAACTGATCAACACCCAGCCCACGGTATTCAGCTATTACAATGGCCTGAGCTTTTGCAACTTGACTACTTACCTCGGCTACAATCGCTTTCTTTCCCTCGAGGTTATGACTCAAAAGATATTCTCCAGTTAGAATTCAGCCAATAAAAACCTACCGTTATTTACAACGATATCCTTCTGCTATACAACGGCGTCCTAATCAGGAGAAATCTTCTTCTACCTGCTTTATGGGCACGCCATCTGCGTTGGGCACAACTATTAAGCTTACCGCTTATCTAGCCGGCATCGCCTTTTGATTGCAATTAAGCTTTTATTTCATAAATCCGCATAGAATACTGATTTATGATTTAAATAACCCCAACGGTCTTTGATAACCTGCTGATTTGCCTATATCAGCAGCCCAAAGCCTTTTGTTACACTTAAACCATTGCCGTATGATCTACACGTACACCCACACCCATTGTGCTTGAGATAGCCATCTTACGTAGATAAACACCTTTAGATGTTGTCGGCTTGGATTTATTTAACGCATCAACCAATGCCATAATATTTGCTCTCAAGGCTTCTACATCAAAAGAAGCCCTACCCACTGTGCAGTGTACTATACCGGCTTTATCAGCCCTGAATTGAACCTGCCCTGCTTTGGCATTTCTAATTGCGTTTACAACATCAACTGTTACCGTACCCACCTTTGGATTTGGCATTAATCCCCGAGGACCAAGTATCTGCCCTAATTGCCCAACTACCCGCATTGCATCAGGGCTAGCAATAGCCAAGTCAAAATTGATCTCTCCTGCTTTCACACGTTCAGCAAGGTCTTCAAACCCCACAATATCTGCACCTGCATCTAAAGCCTCTTTAGCCTTATCTCCTTGTGCAAACACTGCCACTCTGACTGACTTACCGGTTCCCGATGGCAAAACTACCGATCCTCTTACCACTTGGTCAGATTTACGTACATCGATACCAAGATTTATTGCAATATCAACTGATTCATCAAATTTAGCTACCGCAGTTTCTTTCACAAGTACTAATGCATCAACCAGCGGGTACAGCTGACTACGGTCAATTTTTTGTACTATTTCTCTATAACGCTTTGAAGTTTTGGCCATATCATACCCCATCGACTTCCACACCCATACTCCGGGCACTACCAGCAATTGTCCGGACAGCTGCATCCATATCTGCAGCAGTAAGATCTGCCATTTTTATTTTCGCGATTTCTTCTGCCTGACTGCGGGTTAATTTACCCACCTTATCTACATGAGGTTGTGCGCTACCTTTACTGAGACCGGCTAATTTCTTAATTAAAACAGATGCAGGGGTTGTTTTCAGGATGAATGTAAAACTCTTATCTGCATAAGCTGTAATTACCACCGGTACGGGCAATCCAGGCTCCATTTTTTGAGTTGCTGCGTTAAAAGCTTTACAAAATTCCATAATATTCAGCTGGCGCTGCCCAAGTGCTGGTCCCACTGGAGGACTCGGATTTGCTTTACCTGCTGGTATTTGCAGCTTTATATAACCTACTATTTTTTTTGCCAAAATATTCTCCTATCTGGGTCCAAGCGAGCATTACTCTCATAACACTCTCCCCTTATTGGGTTACTGCTCAATCCACAGCAAACACAGATTTGTGTTTGCTGTAAATAACAACTTATATTTCTTACTAAACCTTATCAACCTGATGAAAATCCAATTCAACAGGAGTCGGCCGCCCAAAAATGGATACGGATACCTGCAACTTACTTTTATCGTAATTAACTTCTTCTACATTCCCGTGAAAATCAGTAAATGGCCCTTCTTTGATACGTACTGCCTCACCTGCCTCAAAAATTACTTTTGGCTTGGGTTTTTCTACCCCTTCCCTCACTTGATTAAATATACTTTCTATTTCCTTGTGACTTATTGGAACAGGCTGCGTAGATGTCCCACCAACGAATCCTGTTACTTTTGGCGTACCTTTAACCAAATGCCAAGTTTCATCGGTCATCTCCATCTCAATCAAAATATAACTTGGGAAAAATTTTCTTTCACTTATACTTTTTTGACCACCCTTAATCTCAATAACTTCTTCAACAGGAATCAAAATTTCACCAAACTTATCCTCAAGTTTATGCTGCGCTATCCGATCCTTTAAAGCTCTTTTTACACTCTTTTCAAAACCCGAATAGGTATGAACGGCATACCATTTCTTACTCATATTCCTCCCGGAACATTTTCAACTCTCTTGACCCACTGCGTATCTAACAACCGCCATCAAACCCGAATCTACAACCCATAAAAAAAGTGCCATCGCTATAACAAACGCACAGACCACACCGGCCATTTGCAATGTTTCCTTTCTACTGGGCCAAACAACTTTTTTTACTTCTTCTACTGAATCCTGAAAAAATAAGAATAATTGCTTTCCTTGTGTCGTAAATAAAATGATCACAAATGCAAGAACCAACCCTAATAATAGAGTTACCACTCTGATTACTGTAGGACTATCTTGAAAAAAATAAAAGCTGAAAAAGCCAGCCACCGCCAACAGTGTTGCCAACCCAAGCTTAAATTTGTTCACTCTCTTATCTCTTAAATTACATCTGGCTCTTAAAAAACAGAAACACTAGCCTTCTTTTATCTTTAACTCAAAAAACTAAGGATATCAGATCTGTTTTCATCTATTTGATGGCAGGCCAGGAGGGCATCGAACCCCCAACCTTCGGTTTTGGAGACCGACGCTCTGCCAATTGAGCTACTGGCCTACTTTCTTTAAAACTCACAACAATACTACAAGAGCTTCTATAAACTCACTCGATCACTTTAGCGACCACGCCTGCACCTACGGTACGTCCACCTTCACGGATTGCAAAACGCAATCCCTCATCCATTGCAATCGGCGCAATCAGATTGACTGTGACCGAGATATTATCCCCGGGCATCACCATCTCAACACCTGCCGGCAACTCAATCGATCCTGTCACATCCGTTGTTCTGAAATAAAACTGTGGGCGATATCCCGCAAAAAATGGTGTATGACGACCACCCTCTTCTTTGCTCAACACATAGATCTCTGCAGTAAACTTGGTGTGTGGCAGTATGCTGCCGGGTTTGGCAAGTACCTGTCCACGCTCCACTTCTTCTCGCTTGGTACCTCTTAACAAGATACCCACGTTATCACCAGCCTGCCCCTGATCCAGCAATTTACGGAACATCTCCACACCGGTACATACTGTCTTGATCGTGGGTTTCAATCCAACGATTTCGATTTCATCACCCACTTTGACTATCCCACGCTCCACACGCCCCGTAACTACGGTCCCACGCCCAGAGATTGAGAACACGTCTTCCACAGGCATGATGAAAGCCCCATCAATTGCCCTTTCTGGCTCCGGTATATACGAATCCAGTGCCTCTGCCAATTTCAGAATGGCAGTTTCACCAATATCACTCTTATCTCCTTCCAGTGCCTTCAACGCCGAACCAATGATAATAGGTGTGTCATCACCCGGAAAATCATAGTTGGACAGCAGTTCGCGTATTTCCATTTCGACAAGCTCAAGCAATTCAGCATCGTCTACCATGTCCGCTTTGTTCATGAAAACGATGATGTAGGGCACCCCTACTTGCCGAGCCAGCAGAATATGCTCACGCGTTTGCGGCATCGGACCATCAGCTGCAGATACCACCAGAATGGCACCATCCATTTGTGCCGCTCCGGTAATCATATTCTTCACATAGTCAGCATGACCAGGACAGTCTACGTGTGCGTAATGGCGCTTGTCTGTTTCGTATTCAACATGGGATGTATTGATAGTAATTCCGCGTGCACGTTCTTCCGGCGCCGAGTCAATCTGATCATACGATTTGGCTTCTCCACCAAACTTCTTCGTCAGTATCGTCGTAATCGCCGCCGTCAACGTCGTCTTTCCATGATCCACATGACCAATCGTTCCCACATTCACATGCGGCTTCACCCGCTCAAATTTACTCTTCGCCATTACGTCTGTTCCCTTTTATTAACACTTGCATCAGCAATCCACCAAACCCAGCCATAGCTTACTGGTGCCCATGGCCAGGATTGAACTGGCGACCTCTCCCTTACCAAGGGAGTGCTCTACCACTGAGCTACATGGGCAAATAGAACATCACTTTCACCGCGATGTGGAGCGGGTGAAGGGAATCGAACCCTCGTCGTAAGCTTGGAAGGCTTCTGCTCTACCATTGAGCTACACCCGCTTATTGCCCGGCCACCTACTACTTTATGCCCAAGATAAACAACCCAACCACACCATCCGTGATAATCAATGCAACCAGTTCACGTCGACACCACACATCTCTCTGATTTTTATTATCGCAGCTGGTGGAGGGGGAAGGATTCGAACCTTCGAAGGCAGAGCCGTCAGATTTACAGTCTGATCCCTTTGACCGCTCGGGAACCCCTCCAAAATAGCAGGGCATTATGAACGTTTAGCCAGACCAAGTCAATGCCAATAAATCCTGCCCTTTAACTCGGTACATAATTGCTGCTTTCTACCGTCATCGCGAAAGCCGCTAAAGTTCGTTGCGCCAGGTCTGATCATCGTTGTCAAACAAGCGATTAGCCTCTGCCGGCCCCCAACTGCCAGCAGGGTAAGTCGGGATATATTCGCGCTCCACCACCCAATGTTTCAGAATCGGATCAATCACTTGCCACGCCCATTCAACTTCATCAAAACGAATGAAAAGTGAACGATCACCTTCAATGACGTCGAGCAGCAGCGCTCCATAAGCATCCAGCGCCTGCTCATCGGTTTTGAGAAAACTTGCGTTCATCTGCATCACCCGGGTATTCATATCGAGACCGGGTTGTTTAACATGAATTTCCATGTGCATCGATTCTTCAGGCTGAATCGAAAGCAACACCCAGTTTGGCGCAATCCATTCCAATGGCGTTTCACGGAAAAGTTGCTGAGGAGGATGCTTGAAACGAATTGCGATCATCGAATTCTGTTTTGGCATACGCTTACCTGTGCGCAGATAAAATGGCACTCCCCGCCAGCGCCAATTATCAATGTAGAATTTGACTGCAACAAAAGTTTCAGTAATCGAATCCCGTTCGACATTATCTTCCTGCTGATAACCTGCCACCACCTGCCCATCAATATTTCCATGAGTATATTGAGCACGCACAGCGTGGGCATGTATCGCACGTTTGGCAATTGGGCGAATCGAACGCAATACTTTGACCTTTTCATCACGCAAAGCATCCGCCTCAAGAGCAGGCGGCGGTTCCATGGCAACCACGGTCAGCAATTGCATCAAATGATTCTGCAACATATCACGCAACGCACCAGCACGATCATAATACCCTGCACGTTTTTCAATACCACCCGATTCCGCCACCGTAATTTGTACATGATCAATGAAATTACGATTCCACAGCGGCTCGATCAATGTATTAGCAAACCGGAAAACAAGCAGATTCTGTACGGTTTCCTTACCAAGAAAATGATCGATACGATAAATCTGCTCTTCATCAAAATGCTGATGCAATAAGCGATTCAGCACCTGTGCCGATTCAAGATCCTCTCCAAATGGTTTTTCAATCACCACACGATTCATTCCTCGCGGCTCATTGAGGCCGGCAGCTTTGAGATTCCTGATCACTGCAACGAAATCAGCAGGTCTGATCGCAAGATAAAATACCGTACGAGAACAAGCCGATCCGGGCGCCAGACCGGCAGCCAAGGCACGATAAGATTCGATATCGTTGAGATCTCCCTGCTGATAGCGAAAGCGTGCAAGAAAACGCTCCAGCATCCCTTCCGGGAAGGATTGGCCGATCTTACTTTTCAGTATTTCACGTAAATGTTCGAGCCAATCGTCAGTTGTCCACTCGCGACGCGAGAAAGCAACGATGGAAAAATTATCTGCCAGGCGATCAGCATTTTCCAACTCAAACAATGCAGGCAGCAACTTGTTTGAGGCAAGATCCCCAGTTGCACCAAAAATGACAAATAGGCAGGGCAGCTTTTCAGTCTGGCTCATTTTTGCATCATTCATTACTCACCCTTTTTGATGGCATGGCCGCCAAAACCGTGGCGCATCTTGGCAAGCATTTTTGCCGCATAATCATTTCTGCCCTGCGTGGTAAAACGCATCATCAGTGAAAGCATGATTACTGGGGCAGGAATGCCCTGCTCAATAGAAGCAAGTGCCGTCCAGCGACCTTCACCCGAATCCGCCACAAAAGGAGCAATATCATCAAGTATCTGATCTTCAGCCAGAAAATCGGCAGATACATCGAGTAACCACGAGCGCACCACACTACCATGCCGCCATAACTCGGCAATCTCGGCAAGATCGAGATTGAACCCGGATTTGTCTTTCATCAGCGCAAATCCCTCGGCAAAAGCCTGCATCATGCCGTACTCGATCCCGTTATGGATCATTTTCACATAATGCCCTGAACCAACCGGCCCGGTATGCAGCCAACCAGTCGTTGGGGTCGGCGCCAATACTTCCAGATAAGGCTTCAGTCGCGCAGCCGCTGTATCTGATCCGCCAAACATGATGCAGTAACCGTTTTCCAATCCCCATATTCCTCCGGAAACCCCGGCATCGACAAATTCGATACCCAGTTCTGCACAACGCACCGCACGTGGCGCATCATCCTGATAATGGGCATTTGCACCATCCACGATCAGATCACCCGGAGACAGTAATGGTAATAGCGTGGAAAGCGCCGTTTCAGTCACATTACCCGCTGGCAGCATCAGCCATATAATCCGTGGTTTTTCAAGTACAGCAACCAGCTCCGTGTAATCCCTGCACGCGATGTGCCCCGTTTCCTTCACCAATACCTCGGTCACATCAAAACTACGGTTCATCACTGCAATTTTTCTGCTCTGTCGGGCAAGACGGCGTGCCATATTGCCACCCATGCGCCCTAAACCCACCATACCGAATTCCATACTTCCTCCCTTCAACAGAGATGATCAGAAGGAAGCATCCGGTCAATCAGGGATTCCGATGATCATTCCGGATGCAACCTCAGATCGGATTCACACTGGCAGCAAGTTCCACAGCCAGCTCGCCCAGCACCGCCGAATCGTCGAGTCCGTCAAACAAATACTGTGGAATCCCGGACAAACCGGTTTGTGCACCCGTGAGCGCCCCAGTCAGCATAGCACGCGCCTGGTTCTGCCCTCCACCATTGACCGCATGGAGGACGGCTGATTTGAAATCGTCACGAAACCTGGCTGCCAGATAATAGGCAGCCGGCAACTGATGATAAATTGCACATGGCATACCATACACGATGGATGCCTTCCATGCCGGCTCAATACGAATTTCAGGATCTACGGCTGCCGCAGCCATATAAGAAGGTGTGAGCAACGCATCCGGGGAAGCAAAACGGCCCGCACGCGGTGGATCCGGATCACCAGGACGCGGTGGTTGCAGATCATCGCCAGTCACAACATGGAACGGCAGTGCACCACTTTTTACAAGATCCATGAGTTTTCCCGATAAACTGATATCAAGCGCATGCCCCTGAATCAGCAAACCCAGCACCGCACCGTATGCAACGGTCATCGAAACGATTGTTTCATCTGTCTGAGTAAGCGTTGTATTAGCTGAAACCGCTGCTGCAAGCTGCTCCGGCTGGTACGCATAACGAACGGCGATTGCAAACGTACGCTCCACTGCCTCGGTCGTATCCGCATGGCCACCAGTCCGCCCCCAAGGCAGCTTCTGCTGCACACGCCGCCGCCACGTTTCACGAATCGACTGGCTGGTATAACCACCAGGGCCATTGACCGGTGTACCATCCAGTAACGGGAACAGCTCTTCATCCATGCGACGGCAGAAATCTTCAGCATCGTAACCGTCACATTCAACCAGTGAGCGAACCATCAGCTTCAAAATGAAACCAGACTGCGATAACTGTCCTGCTCTCAACCCGGCATGATATCGATCTGGCCTGGGGTCGGTATAACCGGTAATCCAGTCACCATAATCACGACGAAGCTCGGAAAGATCATAGTACCAGTGCGGACCCAATCCTAAAGCATCCCCGATGAATGCTCCCATAATGGCCCCTGCGGCACGGTCCTGTATATTTTTATCTGACATGAATAAACAACCTCCTGTTCTACGTCTTGAAAAACAAATTCAGTAAATCCGGAGTACATCGGAGCAAATTCGAAAACACCAAATCTTAGCTGACAGCATCAGACACGACCGGCTATTCAGCTTTCATTTCACTGAATAATATCTCGGGTCCATTAGATGACTGGCAGACTTCAACAACTTTATGCCGAGATTGCTCACCGCGCTTCAGAATGACGTTTTTCCGGGGAACATTAAAACGTTTTGCCAGAAATTCCATCAGTGCCCGATTCGCTTTTCCATCCACAGGAAGAGCTGCCAGTTTTATTTTCAGCTCTTCACCACAAATGCCAACTGCTTCGGTCTGTCTGGCACCCGGCTGAACGTAAAGTTTCAGTACCAGAAGATTGCGGTCATTACCAAAGCTATACCAGCTCATTAAAACATGTGCATGATTTGGCGCTGCAAATTCTCCACGACCATCAGGAGCACCTGCAACAGAATAAAGGCAAATATCGGAGAAAGGTCAAAATTGGCTATAGGAGGAATATACTGACGTATCGGCCCTAAAACAGGCCCGGTAAAACTTTCCAGCACGGGTGCAAGTGGAGTATGTGGATTAATCCACGACAATACAGCCTGTACAATAATCGCGATCAACAGGATGTTAAGTGTCATGCCGGCAAGTTTCACCAGTGCCAGCAAAGCAAATGCGAACATGCTGCTCCCCGCACCGAAACCTCCCAGCAGATTGACGCCCACCAGAATGATAAACTGGGCAAACCAGGCCAGTACAAAAGTAGATAGATCAAGACCCCGCCAACTGGGTATCACCCGGCGCGCCGGCCTGACGATGAAATCCGTTACTGCCACCAGAAATCTCGTAAACGGATGATAGTAAGGTACACGAGACCACTGAACATAAAATCTCAATAGCAGGGCCAGTGAAAACAAGCTCAGCAGGGTATCCAGCAAAAATATCATTATTTGATTGGGCATGGCTTTTCCATTGAAAGTTAGGGTTATTGCCGAGTCGCGACCCGGTTACAAGCCGGATTATGTACGTCCGAATATTTCGCCCATTTGTCGGGAACGATCACAGGCAGCATGCATGGCACGAATAAACGCCCCTCTGACATCAGCTTGTTCCATACTGAGTAAAGCTTGTTCAGTCGTTCCGCCTGGCGAAGTCACTTTCATCCGCAGCGTTGCAAGTGTGTCATTACTTTGCGCGACAAGATGTGTTGCGCCCAGAAATGTCTGCATTGCAAGCTGTTTCGCCGTATCTGCTGTCAGCCCCAACTGTGTCCCGGCCTCCTGCATGGCCTCCAGAAAATAGAAAACATACGCCGGGCCACTGCCAGATAAAGCTGTCACCGCATCCAGCTGCGCTTCTTCATCCACCCAGATTACTGTACCGATTGCCTCCAGAATCGTAGTGGCCTGTTCCTTCTGCCGACTATCAACCAAAGGTAACGCATATAAGCCGGTGACACCTTCTCCAATCAGAGCTGGCGTATTAGGCATGGCACGAATGATAAATTCATGCCGGTTCAGCCACTGACTCAGATCACCTGTACGAATTCCTGCCGCAATCGAAATAACAAGTTTATCCTGCAGAAATTGTGCAGCCTGATTGGCCACAGCACGTAACTGCTGCGGCTTTACGGCAAGAATAACAATCTCACTGCCATGAGTTCCATCAGGTATCGATGCCGTGACCGTGACACCGTACGCTTCGGCAAGTTGCTGTCGTCGCATCGCATCGGTTTCCACGGTACAGATGTGTGAAGGTATGCTTCCATGATGTATCAGGCCGCCGATCATGGCCCCAGCCATGTTTCCGCCACCAATAAAAGTAATTTTCATGAATGACTCTGACTTATATAAATAAATGGCAACAGCAAGACTGAACACACCCGGCAGATGGTGCAGCTGCCAAGGATCATTTTTTGAACAGATTGATTATCACACTCAATACGATGCTCACAACAAGCATGGACGTGATAGGAATAAATATCTTGCTATGCCGGGTTTCAATTCGAATATCGCCCGGCAGCTTTCCGAACCAATTGAATAACCAGGGCGCAAAGTGCAGCACTACACCAACAACAAGTAGCGCAGCACCCGCTATCATCAACCAACGTGTAATCTGTTCCATTCAATCAACGAAAAACCTCAAAGATACCTCTGAAAATCATCAGACATCAATGATCTGTAACAACACCAGCTCATAACCAATCAGACCGGCATACCCGGTTGAGATCATATAGAGCAGGTGCCGGCACCGGAATCCACCATGAATCTGCACTTCATGGTGGATAGTGAGAATAATTGCTGCCAGAGAGGTAAGCGCCAGTTTGAAATGAACGAATTTCTGTGTACTTTCTTCAATCAGTACTGCCATGAAATAATTGAGTTCCGTACCGCCATCAGACAATATATTGATCGTCAAAAAGGCATCTGTTGCGCTGAATAATACGATGGCAAGACAGCAGATCACCAAAGGCCAGCCATACCTATCGACATAAGCCGCACCTTTACCGGAACGTCTGCGAGCAATCCGCCTCCCCTGTTTAATCCCCAACTGGTAAGGACAAACAAAAGAAGCCCCAGCCCGTCTTTCCTGTAATCGCTGCTCTATCGTCAATTGGTTTGCCACAATTCACTCTCCCTGGGTATAAGATCTGATCCGTTTTCTCGGGAAATCGACCCGGTACTCTACCTCATTTATACAAGAACCAAGTGTAAAGCCACCCGTTCAGCAGCGCAACACTGCATACCAGGCCAATTAAAAACACGTATAGCGCAATCTTTTCAGATTGGGCTATAATGTTCGGCCCAAAAAGGGCCAGGTTAGTAATTTTCTACAGGCAAGTAGATAATCCAGAACTTTTACTGACTTCACTTAGTTTCCTTATTGCAAGTACAAACAGACATCGTTAAAAATGAAACGTACCTACCAACCATCCGTCATCAGCAGAAAACGTACCCATGGATTTCGCGTCCGCATGAAAACGCGCGGCGGCAGAGCAGTTATTCGTGCACGCCGAGCAAAAGGACGAGCCAAGCTTAGCGTGTAATCATAAATATAAGTCTGGCCGCTGCCCGAACTGCATTTCTTGACAACCAGGCAAATTTGTACGCTACCCAAGCAGTGCAGGCTGCGAAAAGCTGATGAGTTTCGTGCTGTGCTGCGGAATCGGATCGTGCTCGAAAGTCTCTCGCTGCGATTGTATGTAAAGCCCATCGATGTTGACTATGCACGTATTGGTCTGATCGTGGCAAAAAGGGTTGAACGGAAAGCTGTCAGGAGAAATCGTATCAAACGCCTGATCAGGGAGGCGTTCCGCAGACACCGGCAAACGCTCAAGGGTCTGGATTGTGTCATGCAGCTTCGGCATCCCGTTGAACTGATAGATTCGACCCGCATCTATCAGGAAGCTGTAATGCTTTTCAACAAAGCGGCCAGACAATTATGAAGCAACTGATCATCGGTCTCATCAAACTCTACCAGTATAGTATTGGGCTCTTGATCCCGCCTTCTTGCAGATTTCATCCAACCTGTTCGAACTATATGCATGAAGCACTGGTGAAACATGGTCTCATCAAGGGGCTATGGCTGGGTATGAAACGAATATTGCGCTGCCACCCATGGAATCAGGGGGGATATGACCCTGTTCCATAGAAAAAGTGGATAATGCACTTCCACCAATTATCAGATTCCAGTCATTTAATATTTTGTACTAAAAATTTTCTGCTTTTCCGAGTTCCAAAGAAATGGACAATAAAAAAATCGTACTGCTTATCATTTTTTCGACATCATTGCTGTTTTTATGGGATGCATGGATAAAGGAACAGGAAAAGTTTAACAATCCTCCCGCCATTACCCAGGCTGATTCTTCAGCCGAATCGACACAATCCAAAAATGACGACAGCCTCCCTGTTCCTGGCAGTGAGCTGACATCGTCACAAGCAAGTCCGGATACAAACGGAATACCTGCAAGCGGTGACAATGGAGACTCAGTTACTCCACGCCTCCTGCCATCAGGAGAACAGATACGCGTCGTCACCGACAAGGTCATTGCAGAAATCGATACGATCGGCGGCGATTTACGGCGCCTGGAGTTACTGCAGCAACCTTCATCAGAAGACAAAGACACACCTTACGCTCTGCTGTACAGCGAAGCTGCGCGTACCTATATTGCACAATCCGGCCTGGTCGGAGAAGGCCTGCCCAACCATAAAACAACTTTTCGGGCAGAGTCGGATATACGCAACTACGAGCTATCCGCGGGTGAGGATAAAATCGTCATCCGCCTGCTGGCACCTGAAGCTCAAGGTGTTCAGGTCGTTAAAACCTATACTTTCCACCGTGACAGTTATGTGATCGATGTCGGTTTCGAAGTGGAAAACAAAGGTGACGCCACAGTTCGCCCGTTTGCCTATTTCCAGATGCTGCGTGACGGTAATCCGCCACCTGCCAAGACCATGATGATCCCCACGTTCCTGGGAGCGGCCGTTTACACTGAAGAAGGTAAATACCAGAAAATTCCTTTTTCCGATCTGGACAAGAACAAGGCAGATTATCCAGCCAATGCGAACAATGGCTGGATCGCCATGCTGGAACATTATTTCCTGACTGCCTGGCTGCCACAACAGCAGACACCACGTGAATTTTTTGCCAAACGGCAGAGTGACAATCTCTACAGTGCCGGGGTGATTGTACCCGCCGGTGTTGTTGCGCCTGGTGAAACTGCAGCCACCACCATGCCATTTTATGCAGGCCCCGAAGAACAGGATAATCTGGAAGGACTGGCTCCCGGTCTGGATCTCACAGTTGATTACGGCTGGCTGACAGTGATCGCCAAACCGTTATTCCGCCTGCTTTCGTTCTATCATTCATGGACGGACAATTGGGGGGTAGCAATCATCCTGTTGACAATGACCGTCAAACTTCTGTTCTTCCCGCTATCTGCCGCCGGCTATCGATCCATGGCCAAGTTGCGCCTGGTAACACCCAAACTGAAGCGTATTCAGGATCAATATAAAGGTGATCGGCAGCATATGCACCAAGCCATGATGGAATTCTACCGAGAGGAAAAAATCAACCCGATGGGAGGATGTTTTCCTATATTGGTACAAATTCCGGTTTTCATCGCTCTGTACTGGACGATTCTCGCAGCAGTAGAGTTGCGTTATGCTCCTTTGGCGCTCTGGATCGATGACTTATCCTCTCCAGATCCCTTCTACATGCTGCCGCTGCTGATGGGTATTTCCATGTTTGTGCAGACCAAGCTTAACCCGACGCCTACAGATCCTATTCAGGCCAAGATCATGCAAATCATGCCTGTTGCCTTCAGCGCCATTTTCTTCTTCTTCCCGGCTGGTCTGGTTCTGTATTCGCTGGTTAACAACATTCTGTCGATTGCACAGCAATGGAAGATTACAAAAATGTACGGGACTGCCCCCAGCAAGGACACTCCTGAACCACCTGTCAGTAAACAGGTAAATAGTTCAGAAAATCCTGAAACAACTGCTAACAGTTCGGCTGATAACCCTAAACAGCCTCAAACTCCTGCCAATAATCCAAGGAAAATGTACAAAAGAACGAGAAAGAAATAGATATTTATCGCTTTAATCACTCTTTATCCTTTTGGATCAAGAAGTCCTGCCCTCCCTGGTGACGAACAATGACACCATCGCAGCAATCGCCACACCCCCCGGTCGTGGTGGTATAGGCATCATCCGGATTTCCGGAACAGACCTGAAACCGCTTGCCCGGGAAATCCTGGGCAAGCTTCCCGATCCGCGTCATGCCGGGTTATTCAGCTTCCTTGATCAGAATAGTCAGATCATCGATCAGGGAATTGCACTTTACTTTCCTTCTCCCCATTCCTACACCGGCGAAGAAGTGCTGGAACTGCAGGGACACGGCGGCCCCGCCGTCATGAATCTGTTATTAGATCGCTGTCTTCAACTGGGCGCCCGCCTGGCGGAACCGGGCGAATTTACGTTGCGTGCCTTTCTCAACGATAAACTCGATCTCGCACAAGCCGAAGGTGTCGCAGATCTGATCGCAGCCAGCACTGCCAATGCCGCGCGCTGTGCAGTACGCTCATTGCACGGAGAATTCTCATCAACGATCCACCAGCTCGTCAGTGCTCTGATCGATCTGCGCGTACTGGTCGAAGCAACACTCGATTTTCCGGAAGAAGAAATCAACTTTCTCCAGTCAGCCCATGCCGCAGAACAACTGGCGACGATTCAAGCCAAACTGGAACAAGTACTAACCGCATCCCGCCAGGGCAATCTGCTGCAGGAAGGCATCAAAGTCGTACTGGTCGGTCAGCCCAACGTAGGCAAATCCAGCCTGCTCAACCGTCTCGCCGGCGACGAGGTTGCCATTGTCACTGATATCCCCGGTACGACAAGAGACACTGTCCGGCAATCGATCGAAATCGAAGGAATTCCACTGCATCTGATCGATACCGCAGGGCTGAGAGAAACCAGCGACATTGTTGAGCAACATGGAATTGCCCGTACCTACGCTGCAATCGAACAGGCTGATCTGGTATTGTTACTGGTGGACAGCCGCCACGGCGTAACAGAGGAAGATCACTTAGTACTGGCGCGCCTGCCAGAACGACTGCCGGTACTGACCGTTCACAACAAGATCGATCTGTCAGCCCAGCCTCCCCGCATCGAAGAGAACACATCCGGAACAGCCATTTACCTTTCAGCCAGAAGCGGAAAGGGAATGGAACTGCTACGGACTGCACTGCTCAAAACTGCCGGCTGGCAGGCCAACATTGCCGGAGAAGGCGCCTACATGGCGCGCCAGCGCCACCTGCAGGCATTGCTACAGGCAAAAGAACTGCTGGAAAGAGCAGCCGCCTGGCTGCACCGTGCAGATCAGCTGGAAATATTGGCAGAAGAATTACGCCTCGCGCAACAAGCCCTATCCTCCATCACCGGTGAATTTACGAGTGATGATCTGCTGGGTGAGATTTTTTCCAGTTTCTGCATCGGAAAATAACAAGCCTTCCTGGCGGTATCGAAGTACCCCGAATCCGGATCAACCAGATAAGAAGCAGGAAAATCACGGGTATAAAGAAAAATATAAATCAGGCCCGTGTGATAAGGTTAATGATAGCTGCTACCCCATTCAAACCGCATAAATTCATCATTCTCCTGGTATGAAATCTATCGAACAACAATTCTTCAACGACCTGGAAAAGAAGCTCTGGATCGCCGCTGATAAGTTGCGCTCCAATCTCGACGCTGCCGTGTACAAGCACGTCGTGCTCGGGTTGATCTTCCTCAAATATGTTTCCGATGCCTTCGAGGAGCGCCAACGGGAACTGCGCGAACAGTTCACCAGCTCGGATCATGACTACACCATGAACCCAGACGAATACGGTGGTGCAGGCACGCAGGAGTATGAGGACAGCATCGCCGCCGAGCTCGAAGTCCGCGACTACTACACCGAGAAGAACGTGTTCTGGGTGCCGGTCGAAGCGCGTTGGCAAACCCTGCGCGATTGCGCGCAACTGCCGCCCAAGGCCGCGCTGCCGTGGAACAAGCCGGGCAAGGACGAGCCCGAAGAAATGCGCTTGGTCGGCTGGCTGATCGACAACGCCATGGAAGCCGTCGAGCGAGAGAACGCCCGCCTGAAGAACGTGCTCAACAAGGACTTCGCCCGCGTCCAGCTCGACTCCAGCAAGCTGGCCGGGCTGATCAGCCACTTCTCGGATACCGACTTCAGCGCGAAGGAATACAAGGGTCAGCCGCTGGATCTGAAATCCAAGGACATCCTCGGCCACGTCTACGAATACTTCCTCGGCCAGTTCGCCTTGGCTGAAGGCAAGAAAGGTGGCCAGTACTACACGCCCAAGAGCATCGTCACGCTGATCGTGGAAATGCTCCAGCCCTTCAAGGGCCGCGTGTACGACCCGGCGATGGGTTCGGGTGGTTTCTTCGTGCAAAGCGAGGAGTTCATCGAACAGCACGGCGGCAAGGCGGGCAACGGCAAGAGTGGGCAGATCAGCGTCTATGGGCAGGAGAGCAACCCCACCACCTGGCGGTTGGCCGCGATGAACATGGCCATTCGCGGCATCGACTTCAATTTTGGCGGTGCCCCGGCCGACACCCTGCTCAACGACCTGCACCCGGACCTGCGTGCCGATTTCGTCATGGCCAACCCGCCCTTCAACATGAAGGAGTGGTGGAACGAAAAACTCGCCAGCGACCCGCGCTGGATCGCCGGCACACCGCCGCAAGGCAACGCCAACTTCGCCTGGCTGCAGCACATGCTCTGGCACCTGGCGCCCACCGGCAGCATGGCGCTGCTGCTGGCCAACGGTTCGATGAGTTCCAACACCAACAACGAGGGCGAAATCCGCAAGCGGCTGGTCGAAGACGACTACGTGGAGTGCATGGTCGCACTGCCCGGCCAGTTGTTTACCAATACCCAGATACCGGCCTGCATCTGGTTCCTGACCCGCGACAAACAGAACGGCCTGGCGCTGGACAAGAAGAAACGCGACCGGCGCGGTGAATTCCTGTTCATCGACGCCCGTCAGATGGGCTACATGAAAGATCGCGTACTGCGCGACTTCACCGCCGACGACATCCAGAAAATCGCCGACACCTTCCATGCCTGGCAGCAGGGTGAGGGGTACGAAGACGTGTCAGGCTTCTGCTACTCCGCCAAGCTGGACGATGTGCGCAAGCATGAGCATGTGCTGACACCGGGGCGCTATGTAGGTGCAGCGGAACAGGAAGACGATGGCGAACCCTTTGCCGACAAGATGCAGCGGCTAACGACGCAACTGGCAGAGCAGTTTGCCGAGAGCGCCAAGCAGGAGGAGGAGATCAAGAAGAATTTGGCGGGGTTGGGTTATGGCTTTTAACGACCCTTTGGTACGTCTTGGGGATTACGTGGAAGCGTGCCTGGGGAAGATGCTAGACGCCCAAAAGAATCGGGGGACTTTTCAGCCCTATCTTGGGAACAGCAACGTACGATGGGGAGCGTTCGATCTTCAAGATCTCGCAGTAATGCGCTTTGAACAGCAAGAAGAAGAGCGGTACGGAATCCGTGATGGTGATTTAGTAGTTTGCGAAGGAGGAGAGCCAGGGCGGTGTGCGATCTGGCAAGGTGAAGTGCCCAACATGAAGATTCAAAAGGCGCTGCACAGAATCAGGGTGAAGGACGGCCTCGATAACTACTTTCTTTACTACTGGTTCTTGCATGCTGGCAAGACCGGAATGCTTGAACCGTATTTCACCGGGACGACCATCAAGCATTTGACCGGGAAGGCGTTAGCCGAATTGAAGATTCCGCTACCACCGATTGAGAGACAACGTGGTTTGGCAAAGGTGTTGAGATCCCTCGACGACAAAATCGACCTCAACCGCCGTATCAACCAAACCCTCGAAGCCATGGCGCAAGCCATCTTCAAGTCCTGGTTTGTCGATTTCGACCCGGTCAAGGCCAAGATCGCTGCCATCGAACAAGGCCAAGACCCGCTGTGCGCCGCCATGCGCGCCATCAGCGGCAAGACCGACGCCGAACTCGACCAGATGCCCCGCGAGCACCACGACCAACTCGCCGCCACTGCCACGCTGTTTCCTGAGGAAATGGAAGAGTCGGCGTTGGGAGAGATTCCGAAGGGGTGGAGTGCCCTCTCCTTTGGCGATGTGGCGCAGCAAGGTAAGGGCACGGTGAATCCCAGTACTTCACCAAAAGAATTATTCTGCCATTACAGTTTGCCCGTTTTTGATGCCTCACAGCTCCCGATCATTGAATCCGGCGAGTCCATCAAAAGCAACAAGACATCAGTTCCGGATGATGCAGTTCTGGTATCCAAACTCAATCCTCATATTCCGCGTATCTGGCTGATTGGCAGAGCGGGTGAGCGTGCCGTGTGTTCCACTGAATTCATTGTGTGGACACCGAAAGAACCAGCAAATAGCGCCTTTGTGTACGGACTTGCTTCATCGCCGAACTTCAATAGTGCCATGCGCCAACTCGTCACCGGCACGTCAAACAGCCATCAGCGCGTCAAACCAGAACAATTGGCAGGTATTCGCGTATTCGCGGGTGACGATAAAGCCATCGCCCAATACTCTGTGACCGTTGCGTCTTTGATGGAAAAGATGCTTCGCAATCGTGAAGAGGCTCGCACGTTGGCCGAACTCCGCGATGCCCTCCTCCCCAAACTCCTCTCCGGTGAGCTGTCGGTGGTTGATTTAGACGAAGAGGTGGCTTTGTCATGACCATCACCGCCGAACAGATCGACCTGTGGCGCAGCAGTGCGTCGGAAACCCAGAATCTGGAATTCAAGGAGGCCAAGAACCAATACGACACCAAAAAGCTGTGCTGCTATTGCGTGGCGATTGCAAACGAAGGCGGCGGGCATCTGGTGCTGGGCGTGGCCGACAAGCCGCCGCGTCCCGTGGTCGGCAGCGGGGCTTTTCTGGATACGCAGAACATTGCCGAAAAGCTGTTCCAGTGGCTGGGCTTTCGTGTGGATGTGGAATCAGTAGCGCACCCCGACGGGCGGGTGGTGGTGTTCATCATTCCAGGGCGACCAAAAGGCACTGCCTATCACTATGACGGCGCTTACCTGATGCGCTCGGGCGAGGAACTGGTGCCGATGAGCGAGGATCAGTTGCGCCGTATTTTTGCCGAAGGTCAGCCCGACTGGCTGGAGTTTCCAGCGCTCAAGGATGCTTCAGCGCAGGACGTGGTGCAGTTGCTGGATACGCAGACCTTCTTTGATTTGCTGCATTTGCCTTACCCTACCGATCAGTCGGGTGTTCTGGCTCGTTTGCTGGATGAGCGATTGATCGAGCGCAGCGCGTCCGGCTTCCACATCCTGAACATCGGTGCGGTCTTGCTGGCCAAGAGCCTGCGCAGCTTCTCCGGCATCAGCCGCAAGGCGGCACGGGTGATTGTGTATGCGAGCGAATCCAAGTTGCGAACCTTGTCCGATGTGACGGGTGAGAAGGGTTATGCGGTGGGTTTCACAGGGCTGGTGCAGGACGTGATGGGCAAGCTGCCGCAGAACGAGGTGATCGAAGATGCCATTCGCAAAGAGATCAAGCTGGTGCCGGAAGTGGTGATCCGCGAGTTGCTGGCCAACGCGCTGATCCATCAGGACTTTGAGATGGGCGGCGCATCGCCGACGGTCGAGGTGTTTGCCAACCGTGTGGAAATCTCCAACCCCGGCGAGCCGATCGTGCCGGTGGAGCGGTTCATCGACGGCTACCAGTCGCGCAATGAGCGGTTGGCTGATTTGATGCGCCGGTTCGGCATATGCGAGGAAAAAAGCAGCGGCATCGACCGGGTGATCGAGGCTGCCGAACTGATGCAGTTGCCTGCGCCGGAGTTCTTGACGGGCCACAAGCGCACCACCGTGGTGATCCATGGGCCGCGCTCGTTCCGTGACATGAACGGAAGCGACCGCGTGCGTGCCTGCTACCAGCACTGCGTGTTGCAGTATGTGCTGCGCAGGCAGATGACCAACCAGTCGCTGCGCGAGCGGTTCGGCTTATCAGAAGGCAGCAGCAACACGGTGTCGCAGATCATCACTGCGACCATAGAGCAGGGCTTGGTCAAGAGCGATCCCAACGCGCCGGACTCGCGGCGCTACGCCAGATACATCCCGGCATGGGCATGATTCATTTCATCGCAAACCTGGCTGGGCTAGCGCAGCTTTAACAACGCATTGATTTGCATGAGTTTTTCATTTCATTGCAAACTAAAGATGGCGGTAGCGGGGACCGCTCGGAGAGACAGAAGCCGGCACATTGTTGTGCAAGGGCTTCAGATACTCCGTCTACACGTGGCATATGAGCTGGATTGATTCTATCTGGTAGGTACAGGGGGACAGTACTTGTGAGCATCACCGAACAACAGCTCGAAGATGCCGCCATTGGCTGGTTTGGTGATCTGGGCTGGCAGTCCATCAACGGCCCGAATATCGCGCCTGATGGTGAGCAGCCCGCCTGCACTGACTATCGGCAGGTGGTGCTGCACGAACGCTTGTTGGCCGCACTGTCACGTATCAATCCCCACATCCCTGCCGTAGCGTTGGAACAGGCCGCACATGAGTTGCTGACAGTGAGCGAGCCACTGCTGATCGCCCGTAACCGCCGCGTGCATCGGCTGCTGCTGGCCGGTATTCCGGTCGAGTTTTCTCCAGAGGGTGAAAAGCGCGACGAGAAGCGCAGCGATCTGGTCGACCTGATCGACTTCGCCGAGCCGCGCAACAACGACTTTCTGTTGGTCGGCCAGTTCACCGTCAGCGGTACCAAACAGCCGCGTCGTCCAGATCTGGTGGCCTTCGTCAATGGCCTGCCGCTGGCGGTGATCGAGCTGAAGAACCCGGCCAACGAGCAGGCCGACATCTGGGATGCGTTCAACCAGATCCAGACCTACAAGGACGAGATTGGTGACCTGTTTAACACCAATGTGGCGGTGGTGGTCAGCGATGGCTTTACGGCGCGGTTGGGTTCATTGACGGCGAATCAGGAGCGCATGCAGCCCTGGCGGGCGATTGCCAACGAAGATGACCGGCCGCTGCTGGAATTCGAGTTGGAAACGCTGGTGCGTGGCTTCTTCGAGCCTGTGCTGTTTCTCGACTATGTGCGCCACTTCGTGCTGTTCGAGCAGGACGCCGACCACATCGTCAAGAAGATCGCCGGCTACCACCAGTTCCATGCGGTGCGCGAGGCGGTGAAGGCCACGGTGATCGCCGCCAGCAATCCGAATAAAGGTTTGCTGGAAGTGCAGGAACCGCGTGCCACCTATGGCAAGGAAGTGCAGCCCGGCAGCCGCAAGGCCGGCGTGGTGTGGCATACGCAGGGCTCGGGCAAGAGCATCACCATGGCCTGCTACGCGGGCAAATTGCTGCAGCAGCCGCAGATGAAGAACCCCACGCTGGTGGTGGTGACGGATCGCAACGACCTGGACGGGCAGTTGTTCGGTACCTTCTGCGCCGCCGAAGACCTGCTCCGGCAGACGCCGGTGCAGGCGGGCAGCCGCGAGGAACTGCGCCAGATGCTGGCTGCGCGCGAGGCGGGCGGCATCATCTTCACGACGGTGCAGAAGTTTGCCCTGCTGGAAGATGAAGAACGGCACCCGCTGCTATCGGGTCGCAGCAATATCGTGGTGATTTCCGACGAAGCGCACCGCAGCCAGTACGGCATGAAGGGGCGGCTGGACACCAAGACCGGCAAGTATGTGTTCGGCTATGCCAAGCATATGCGCGATGCGTTGGCCAACGCCACCTTCATCGGCTTCACCGGTACGCCGATTGCGCTGGAAGACAAGGATACGCGGGCGGTGTTCGGCGATTACGTCAGCATCTACGACATCCAGGATGCGGTGGACGATGGCGCCACGGTGCCGATCTTCTATGAAAGCCGCCTGGCCAGGCTGGACGTAAACCAGGCCGAGATCGACGCGCTGAACGCCCAAGTGGATGAGGTCATCGAGGACGAGGAAGATATCACTGCCCGCGAAAAGACCAAGAGCGACTGGGCAGCACTGACCAAACTGGTGGGTGCGCAGCCACGGCTGGAGCAGGTGGCGGCCGATCTGGTGCAGCACTTTGAGACGCGCACGGCCACGCTGGAAGGCAAGGCAATGATCGTTTGTATGAGCCGCGACATCTGCGCCGAGCTGTATAACGCCATCGTGGCCCTGCGCCCGGACTGGCATGACGGCGACCCGGAAAAGGGCGCGACCAAAGTGGTGATGACCGGCTCGGCGGCGGACAAACCCCTATTGCAGCCACACCTATACAGCCAGCAGGTGAAGAAGCGCCTGGAAAAGCGCTTCAAGGACCCGGCGGACCCGTTGCGGCTGGTGATCGTGCGCGACATGTGGCTGACCGGCTTCGACGCGCCCTGCTGCCACACCATGTACGTGGACAAGCCCATGAAGGGCCACAACCTGATGCAGGCCATCGCCCGCGTCAACCGGGTGTTCCGCAACAAGCCCGGCGGCCTGGTGGTGGATTACATCGGCATCGCCAACGAGCTGAAAGCGGCGCTCAAGACCTACACCGAATCCAAGGGCAAGGGCGACCCGGCCCACAACGCGGCCGAGGCCCTCGCGGTGCTGCTGGAAAAGCTGGACATCATGCGCGGACTGATGCATGGCTTTGACTACAGTGGTTTTGAGCGCGATGCGCTGCAACTGCTGGTGCCGGTGGCGAACCATATCCTCGGATTGAAGGACGGCAAGCAGCGTTTCCTCGATGCCATGCTGGCCATGAGCAAGGCGTTTTCCCTGTGCAGCACGTTGGACGAAGCCGCCGCCTTGCGCACGGAAATAGCCTTCTTCGCCGCCGTCAAGGCCGCCATCGTCAAGTTCACCACGGTGGACCGCAAGCGTTCCGACGCGGACAAGAACAGCGCGCTCAAGCAAATTCTGGACAACGCCATCGTGGCCGACGGGGTGGCGGATATCTTCGCTCTAGCGGGCCTGGACAAGCCCAACATCGGCCTGCTGTCGGACGAATTCCTGGAAGACGTGCGGCAGATGAAGAGCCGCAACCTGGCGGTGGAACTGCTGGAAAAGCTGTTACGCGACGAGATCAAAGCACGGGCGCGCAACAACGTGGTGCAGGAGAAAAAGTACGGCGACCGCCTGCTGGAAACCTTGCGCAAGTACCACAACCGGGCAGTGGAGACGGCGCAGGTCATCGAGGAACTGATCCAGATGGCCAAGGACTTCCAGGCTGCACTGGAACGCGAAGCCGCGCTGGGGCTGAACCCGGATGAGATCGCCTTCTACGATGCCCTGGCCAACAACGAAAACGCGGTGCGGGAGCTGGGCGACGATATCCTGAAGAAGATTGCCGTCGAGATCACCGAGAAGCTGCGCAACAGCACCACGGTCGATTGGCAGGTACGCGAAAGCGTTCGTGCCAAGCTGCGAATTCTGGTGCGGCGCACCTTGCAGAAATGGAAGTACCCGCCCGACAAACAGCTGGAGGCAGTGGAATTGGTGCTACGGCAAGCGGAAGTGTTGTCGAACGCATGGTCGAAGTGATGACCAAGTTGTTCGAGGTAGGTAGGCACACCATCAGCGAATGGTTTACGGGCAATGGGCTTCTATAACCTGGATGCCATCATTACTAAGTGTACATCCTGCTCAAGTTCAGGTTTTCCAGAGCCATTCCATTATTCCATCTTCCGCATACTGATCATCATCACGCCAATCAATACCAGCCCCGAGCCTGCCAGCTGTGTCAGCGACAGTTGTTCCGCGAGAAACACGTAAGCCAGGTAAATGGTCGCCACCGGCCCCAGTGCACCTATCATGGAGGTTTGCATGGAGCCGATGCGTCGCATAGCAGCGGCAAGGGCAAAGGCGGGCATCACGGTGGAGAACAGCGCCATACCAATGCTGAGGCCATAGACACGGGTGGATTGCTGCAAGTCATCCAGCGGATGAGTGAGCAGGAATTGGGCGATGCAGGCCAGACATGCGACGGTCATGGCATAAGCGGTAAAGCGCATGGAGCCGATACGGGCGATGGTATGTCCGGCACCAATCAAGTAGATGGCATAAGCCAGTGCGCTGGCAAAAACGAGGCTACTACCCATGAACAGACCATCCGATATGATGTGGAAATCATGCACGAACACCAGCCCGATACCAACATAACTGAGCAACAAGGCGAACCAGACCCTGCGCCCAATAGCCGCGCGAAACACCAGCGCACTGATAAGCACCACCATGGTGGGATACAGAAACAGGATCATGCGCTCCAGCCCCGCGCTGATGTATTGCAGACCGAGAAAATCAAGAAAACTTGCCAGATAGTAACCCACCAGCCCCAGCAGCAGGATAGCGAGCCAGTCGCGCCGGGCCATGGGTGTGGCCTGCGCCCGTCCGTGCAGCATGGCAAATACGAAAAATGGCACGGAAAACACCATGCGCAAGGCCAGCAAAGTTACGGCATCCACAGGCTCAACATAGGCCAGTTTGATGAAAATTGCCTTGGCGGAAAAACCAATCGCCGACAGCAAGGCAAACAGAACACCCAGCGCCTGCTGGTGCGATGAGAAGAATCTTGCAAGTAAGGGGTGCATGGGGAATTTGAAAAATCCTGTATTCGGTCATTAAAAAACACAGGTCTTTTCACGGAAGACGGCAATCAGCGGGAGAAGACCCGTATCGCTATCTGATGGATGATCAACAACTCAATGCAATAATCCAACGCACGGGACAATGGCAGGAAACCACCACCGTCGTGGAATCAGTATTACTCTGGAGATGTTCATATTTGTACTGTATGCGATGCGGGCGTATCGCCTATGACGATCAAGCACGCATCTTCTGTCGTGCAGCCATGCAGCAGAATGGCTCATTCTGAAAATGCGGTTCTCCGGCTCTTGTCTCTTCACAACGAGAATTCCAGGAAATAGCTGCCTCTTCAACATTCGGTGATGCTGACACTGACAGCCAGGCCGCCCAGTGAAGTTTCCTTGTATTTATGCGACATCTCCAGGCCAGTCTGTTTCATCGCCTTGATACAGTTATCCAGCGGGATGAAATGCTCGCCAGTACCGCGACAGGCAAGCGCGGCGGCAGTGTGCGCCTTGATTGCGCCAAAGCCATTGCGTTCGATGCAAGGCACCTGAACCAGCCCGCCGACCGGATCGCAGGTCATACCCAGATGATGTTCCAGCGCAATTTCAGCGGCATTTTCGATCTGCTCGGTAGTACCTCCTCGTACCGCGCAGAGGCCGGCCGCAGCCATGGCTGCCGCTGAACCCACTTCTCCCTGGCAACCTACTTCTGCACCGGAAATAGAGCTGAGGTGCTTGATCAGCCCGCCAATGGCTGCAGCAGTCAGCAGGAAATCCCGCACCTGCTGTTCAGTACCGCCTTCATGTTTGAGCAGATAGTAAATGACTGCCGGAATAACCCCTGCAGCACCGTTGGTGGGTGCTGTAACGACCATGTGCCCTGCAGCATTTTCTTCATTGACTGCCATGGCGTAAGCACATAACCAATCGTTCAGTGTGGCCTTTTCCGGATGCATCTGCAGTTGTTCGTACAAATCTTTTGCACGTCTGCGTATACTCAGCCCGCCCGGGAGACGACCTTCCGCCGCCAATCCCTGCTCGATACAGTGACACATGGCTTGCCAGATACTATCCAGCCCTTGTTCAAGCTCCTGCGCCGACATTCTGGTCAACTCATTGGCACGCTTCATTTCAGCGATGGATAAGCCGCTCTGTTGTGACATTTCAAGCATACCGATCGCAGAATCGAACGGATAGGGATACAGCCCGGCAGATTCCATTTTGAGCGGAGCATTCAGCTGGTTGATTTCTGCCAGTGTGCAGATGAACCCGCCTCCAATGGAAAAAAAGGTTTCTGACAGGATTTTCTTTCCCTCTTCATCCAGCAGATAAAAAATCATGCCATTGGGGTGTTGCGGCAATGGGTCCGATTTATCGAAAACGATATCATCCTCGGGATTGAAACCAATCTCTCTCCCGCTGGTAAGTTGAAACGTATCGGTGGCCCAGAGTTTTGCTGTCAGTGTATCGACATCTTCTCTGGCGAGCGAAATGGGGCTATGACCATGCAATCCCAAAGCCACTGCTCTGTCCGTTGCATGCCCTCTGCCGGTAAAGGCAAGCGAACCCTTAAGCACACAATAGACACGATAGTTGAGATCGCCAGGTGTCTGCGAGACCAACTGATCGACATGATCACGGAAAACATTTGCTGCTGTCATCGGCCCCATGGTGTGAGAACTGGAAGGACCAATACCAATTTTGAACAGATCGAGTACGCTGATGAACATGGGGTAAATCTTGCCGGATATTAAGAGTGGAGCCTGTTACCGCAGGTTGAAATTGTATAGCAGATTGGCCGAGTTTGCCTTGGAGGCAGAAATAATTATTTTGCAGGAATTCAGGAGGACGATAATAATTGACCGACATAAACAGGCTATGGTCTAATCTTGTCGTTAAGAGGCAACAAAGAGGCGGTTAACTCAGCGGTAGAGTGTCACCTTCACACGGTGGAAGTCATTGGTTCGATTCCAGTACCGCCTACCAGATTTTTCTGTCACGCCAGAACAACCTATGCCAGCTTGTCATTGGCATGGAAGGACCGGTTTATATGACAGGGATAATTTTTTGAACGGTGTCCTGCAGTCACTGCGGCCATCACTCCTCAACCCATTTTACTCCTGCCACATGTTCAACCTGGCTGCATTCCCCGTTCTGCGATTGTTTATCGTGTGTCTGGTACTGCTCTATTCTCCATTCTGTCAGGCAGACCTCGTAAAAACAGTGGAGCGAATCAAACCGGCAATTATTGGAATAGGCTCTTTCCAGAAATTACATTCTCCCCCTGTCAATTTTCTTGGTACCGGCTTCGTGGTCAAAGATGGTTTACATGCCATAACCAATGCCCATGTGATTTCTGATTTATCCAGCAATACCAGCAAAGGCTCATTGATCATCATGACCGGAAAGGGTGAAAAACCTGAACTGAGAAATGCCACGATCATTGCTCTGGATAAAGAACATGATCTTGCTCTCTTGCGTTTCGAGGGAACAGCATTACCCGCAATGAAACTGGGGGATGCCGGCACGATAAAAGAAGGAAAATTGCTGGCATTTACCGGCTTTCCCATCGGAATGGTGCTCGGCTTCTACCCGGTGACCCATCGAGCTACCATTTCTTCAATCACGCCTGTCATCCTGCCTGCACAAAATACCAGGCAGCTCGATGCGGCAAAAATTCGACAACTGCAAAAATCGGCTTACAAAATATTTCAGCTCGATGGTACGGCTTATCCGGGCAACAGCGGGAGCCCATTGTATGACCCGGATACCGGAGAGGTTTACGGGGTGGTGAATATGGTTTTCATAAAAGGCAAAAAGGAGTCTATACTGAGCGATCCAAGCGGGATCAGTTATGCCATCCCGGCTAACTACGTTATTGATCTGCTCAAACAAGGTGGCTTCTGATCGTTTTATGACAGTGAGATGGCTCGCCATCGATCTTACCGTTTTTTACCAATCCGTTTATTTATACGTCATTCTGGCTGGGGTATGCTTTGATTCGGGTATCTAATCATTACATTTCCGGATTTTCCGTATTGCTCGCCAGCATTGAGGCTGCTGCATTGCTTGCGGTTTTTTTTGCCGGTGCGGCCATTCGATTCATGCAATGGGATGTCCCGGTATCGGGATCACTGATCTCGCAATTACCTGGAGCGGTCACTTTTACTTTCGTAATCCTCGCCAGCATGGCTGCGCTGGGTATGTACCAATTGGATGGCCGGCAGGATTTCGAAGGAATTCTGCTCAGATTGCTTCCTTCGCTTGCGCTGGGTTTCGGTTTCATCACCCTTATTTTTTATTTGTTTCCGGATCTTTACTTCGGCCGCGGGCTGCTGGCCATCGTAATGCTGCTGGCCTTGTTGCTGATATTGATCATCCGGCTGCTTTTTTTCAGGTGGTCCGGGCTCGACAGTTTGCGTCCCCGTGCGCTCGTACTGGGTGTTGGAGTAAATGCCGGAGAATTGCTCGATCTCGTTGACAAGACTTCCATCCTGCCCAATTTAAAAATTGTTGGATTCGTGCCATTCGATAAAGAAAACCGGCATGTTCCGGCGGAAATGATCATCCCCAAAACCAGCTCACTGCTTTCTCTGGTCGATCAGCACAATGTCGATGAAGTCATTGTCGCAACGCAGGAAAGACGAGGAGGTACTTTTCCCATTCAGGAGCTGCTGGAATGCAGGATAAGCGGTATAAAAGTCACTGATCTGGTTGGTTTCTTCGAAAGAGAGTGCGGTCACTTGCGTATGGATTCACTCTATCCCAGCTGGCTGGTATTTGGCAGCGGCTTCAATCAGGGAACCTTGAGAACCACAGTCAAACGTATATTCGATATCATCACCAGCCTGTTGCTGCTGATCGTTACGTTACCTATCATGTTACTGACTGCGCTGCTGATAGTGATCGAAGACGGGCTGCCGGTATTTTATCGACAGGAAAGAGTGGGATATGCGGGGAAAACTTACATGGTCATCAAATTCCGCAGCATGTTCAACGATGCGGAAAAGGCTGGAAAGCCGCAATGGGCCACTGCTGACGACCCTCGTTCCACGCGGGTGGGACGAATCATCCGCAAACTGAGGATCGACGAACTACCGCAGATCATCAATGTGCTCAAGGGCGAAATGAGTTTTGTCGGCCCACGGCCTGAACGGCCTCATTTCGTTAACATGCTGAGTGCACAGGTTCCCTATTACAACATGCGGCACAGCATCAAACCGGGTATTACCGGCTGGGCCCAGGTACGCTACCCCTATGGAGCATCGATTGAGGATGCCATCGAAAAGCTCCAGTACGATCTGTATTACGTCAAGAACCACAGCCTGTTTCTCGATTTCGTCATTCTGATCGATACTGTTGGCGTCGTCCTGTTGCGCAAAGGCAGCCGATGAATTTTGGCAGTCACGACCTCTCCCCGTGCTGACCACTATGACAACCCTAAGCTACGCAGCAGCAGCAGCGACCTTTTTCTTTTTATCCATCCTGCTCATCACCAGCTGGCGGGGACGTCTTTATGGTTTATTACTGGCAGCAGCCTGTCTTGCCTCCTCGATATGGGCAGCAACGATCGCAGGGCTGTCCTATCTGGATTACGCCTACCCTCTGTTGATCCAGGTACTGGAACTGCTGCGCAACGCTACCCTGACCATCTTCCTGATCACCTTGCTGGGACCCTTCCAGCCGGGAAAGACAGATAACACATCACCTAAAATCAGACCGGCAGTCGCTGCCATCGCTCTGTTCTACCTGATTTGTCTGGCTCAGATAGTCGTTTTTGGTCAGACCACCGGTATCGACCCGGATCAGCCGGGTGCTTCCCGAGATTTTCTTATATGGGTGGCAATGGCCATCATCGGGATGATCCTGGTGGAACAGTACTACCGGAACACTCCTCGTGAACAGCGCTGGGGAACCAAATTCATCTGCCTGGGTATCGGCGGCCTGTTTGTCTACGATTTTTATCTGTACAGCGATGCACTCTTGTTCAGAAAAATCAGTGTCGATATCTGGGTTGCCCGGGGATGGGTCAATACACTCATCGTTCCGCTGATTGCCCTCTCAGCCGCGCGCAATCCGAAATGGACGGTAGGTATTGCGGTTTCGAGGCGCATCCTGTTTTACTCTTCCGCATTGTTCGGCGCGGCGGTTTACCTGTTACTGATGGCCGCAGCAGGCTATTACCTTCGGTTCTCGGGAGGCACCTGGGGGACGATATTCCAGCTCACTTTCCTGTTCGGGGCGGTTATTTTGCTGATCGTCGTACTGTTCTCCGGGACGACGCGTTCCTGGCTCAAGGTGTTCATCAGCAAGCATTTCTTCAGTTACAACTACGACTATCGTGAAGAGTGGCTGCGCTTTACACGCACCCTGTCCGAGGAAGAAACAGAATTGAGGGTTCGGGTGATCAAATCACTCGCACAGCTCGTCGAAAGTCCGGCTGGAGGAGTATGGTTCAAATCGGAACAACATCATGCCTATCTGCCGATTGCCCGCTGGAATATTCCACATATCGACGCTTCCGTGGCAATGGATAGCTATTTTTGCCAGTTCATGCAGGAAAGTTCCTGGGTAATCGATTTATACCAGCATGATTCCGAATCACAGAAATACGCAGCCATGATATTACCCGACTGGCTGCCCACCATTCCCAAGGCACGCTGGGTGGTCCCACTGATATTACACGGAGAACTGCTGGGATTCGTCGTGCTGACCGAACCGCGCAGTGCAGTCGAGTTCAACTGGGAAGTCAGGGATTTACTGAAGGTAGCAGGAAGGCAGGCAGCCAGTTATCTGGCGCAGTACGAAGCAGCCCAGGCATTGTCCACGGCTCGTCAGTTCGAATCCTTCAACCGCATGTCTACATTCATCGTACATGACATCAAAAATCTGATTGCCCAGCTTTCACTGTTGCTTACCAATGCAGAAAAACACAAGGATAATCCGGAATTTCAGCAGGATATGCTGGATACCGTAGCGTTATCCGTCAATAAAATGAAACGCATGCTCGAAAAACTCAGCAGTGAAAACATACGTGAAGAAAAAAATGCCCTGTCTCTGAATGAGCTGCTGCAACGGATCATTGCCAGCAAATCCTTTTATGAACCTCAGCCGGTACTTGACGTCCTCGACACAGAACTGAGTGTACTGGCTGATCTGTCACGTCTGGAACGCGTCCTTGGCCATCTGGTACAGAATGCAATCGAAGCGACTCCCAAAGACGGGTATATCGAGGTGCGGCTCAAGCGGCAGCCCGGATGGGCAGTCATCGAGATCGAAGATAGCGGATATGGTATGAGTGAGCAATTCATCCGCGAGAAACTGTTCACCCCTTTCGAATCGACCAAAACAGCAGGTATGGGTATCGGTGTTTTCGAAAGCAGAGAATATGTCGAGGAAATCGGTGGAAAGCTGCATGTATCCAGCGAAGTATCGAAAGGAACGATTTTTACAGTCATGCTGCCGTTAGTCTCTCCCCCGTAGCCCGCGGTGCCGGGAAACACTTCATCCATATCGGCCATTGCTGATCGATCAGGCCAGTCGCCGTGGCCGAAACGGAAATATCCGCCCGGTTATCTGCCGGATTTCCAGAATCAGTTACCTGACAAAATCCGGTATCCTTGTGGATTCTGATGGATATCCATATTTACACCACAACCATGATGTGGTTCATCTGATATTTCTCGCCACCCGTTTTTTCTGAAACACGATTTTATGCTCCGTTATTTCGAACGCCTGATCAACCCCTTTCCATCCGGCAAACTGACCGAGCCTCCCGCCACACTCTACCGGTTCTGCCGCCATTACATGAAAGGTGCAGAGATTTATTTCATTTTGCTGGCGATCGCCACCTTTTGTGTTGCCGTCGGTGAAGCCATGCTGTTCGGTGTACTGGGAACCATCGTAGACTGGCTGACTGAGAAAGATCCGCAGGCATTTTTACAGGAAGAAAGACTAACCTTACTGGGATTGTCACTTTTCATCCTGATAGCGATGCCGGTAATCGTTTTCTTTCATTCAGTCATTCTGTACCAGTCCCTGATGGGAAATTTCCCCATGGTCGTTCGCTGGCTATCTCATCGCTACCTGCTTGACCAGAGTTATGCCTTCTTCCAGAACGAGTTCAGCGGACGTATCGCGACCAAAGTCATGCAAACGGCACTGGCTGTACGTGAAACGATCATCAAAACGCTTGATGTTCTGCTGTTTGTTACCGTCTATCTGGCAACTGCATTACTGCTGATTGCCAATGCAGATCTGCGCCTTTGTATTCCGCTGATCATCTGGCTGGCAGTGTACTTGTATATTTTGCGCTACTTCATACCCAAACTCCGGAACATCTCCCGGATTCAGGCAGATAGCCGTTCAAACATGACCGGGCGCATCGTGGACAGCTATGCCAACATCCTCACCCTCAAGCTCTTCTCCCACACCCGGCGAGAATCCGACTATGCCCGGGACGGCATGCAGGAGTTTCTGGATACCGTCCACCCGCAAATGCGCCTGGTGACGCAGCTGAATACCTGTGTCTGGATCAATAACATGCTGTCCGTTTTTGCGATCGGCACACTTGGTATCCTGTTGTGGCTCGATGCAAGTATCAGTACAGGAGCAATTGCCATTGCACTGAGTCTTGCTATCCGCCTGACCGGGATGTCTCACTGGATCATGCTGGAAGTCGGAGAATTATTCGAAAACATCGGCATCGTACAGGATGGCATGAACATGCTGGCCAAACCGTATGCAGTAACAGATGCCCCCAATGCCGTACCGCTATCCGTCACGAAAGGGCAAATCGACTATAACCAGGTCGATTTTTCCTACCATAACAATGTTAAAAACGAAGATCACCGGATTTTCAAAGCACTCGATCTCCATATCAGCTCTGGCGAAAAGGTAGGGATTGTCGGTCCCTCCGGTGCCGGAAAATCGACTCTGATCAACCTTCTGCTGCGTTTTTATGATATCCAGCAGGGCAGTATCCAGATCGATCAGCAGGATATTTGTACAGTGACGCAGGAGAGCCTGCGTGCCAACATCGCCATCGTTACTCAGGATACCTCATTGCTGCACCGTTCCATCCGTGAAAATATCCTGTTTGGCAGACCCGATGCCGCCGAAGAAGAAGTCATCCTGGCCGCACAGCGGGCCCATGCGCATGAATTCATCCAGGAACTGGTAGACAGTTACGGCCGCAGAGGGTACGACGCCATGGTGGGAGAACGCGGAGTCAATCTGTCAGGCGGGCAACGCCAACGCATCGCCATTGCCCGGGTACTGCTCAAAAATGCACCTATTCTGGTTCTGGATGAGGCAACGTCTGCGCTGGATTCCGATATAGAAGCCAGCATCCAGCAAAGCCTGCACGAGCTGATGCAAAACAAAACCGTGATTGCCATTGCCCACCGTCTCTCTACCATTGCAGCCATGGATCGGCTGATCGTGCTGGATAACGGGCACATCGTCGAGCAGGGGCGCCACGCCGAGCTGCTGTCACTCAACGGGCTTTATGCCAGACTCTGGAACCATCAGTCTGGTGGTTTTCTGGGCCATCTCGACCATAACGCTGGCAGCCATGACGAAACCTGTTAGCTGGCTGAGGATCACCTTTCAGAACTTGTTCAAGATCTCGATCAGAGGGCTTGCTGCTGTGTGGCTGGAGGTTGATCAAACCGGCGATACAGCACAGGCAACACTACCAGTGTCAGCAATGTAGAGGTGATCAACCCGCCGATGACCACGATGGCAAGCGGCCGCTGCACTTCTGAGCCAGGGCCTGTCGCGAACAGAAACGGGACCAGCCCAAGCATGGCTACCGTAGCAGTCATCAAGACCGGGCGGAAACGCTGTTCACACCCTTTGATGACGGCATCCTTCACGCTGACTCCCTCATCACGCAACTTGCGGATATAGGAAATCAGCACCACCCCGTTCAATACCGCAATTCCCCACAATGCGATAAAACCAACCGAGGCAGGCACCGACAGATATTCACCGGTGACAAACAGGCCAAATACACCCCCTATCGATGCAAACGGCAGCACCAGAATGATCAGGGCAGCCAGTCTGAGGGAGTTGAACAGTATGAACAGTAAAAAGAAAATCGCAAAAATCGTTATCGGAACAATGATCGAAAGCGTAGCCATAGCCCGCTCCATATTCTCGAACTGCCCGCCCCATTCGAAGAAATAGCCATCAGGCAGTTTCACTTCTTTGGCAATCCGCTCCTGTACCTCTGCTACAAACCCGCCCAGATCACGGCCTTCGACATTCGATCCGACTACCACGCGACGCTTGGCATTTTCACGCGAAACTTGTGCGGGACCATCAACAATGCTGACACTGGCAACCGTATACAAGGGCACGGTTGCACCATCCGGGGCTCGCAGCAGCAAATTGCGGATATTTTCGATACTGTCACGAAAATGTTGCGGAAAACGCACCACGATAGCAAAACGCCGCTCCCCTTCATATAAAGTACTGACTTCACGACCACCGACAGCAGTCTCGATCAGCTCATGCACATCGGCGACATTGATACCGTTACGTGCAATGGCATTACGATCAACATCGATGGTAAGCGATTGCTGACCGGACAGACGTTCTATGCGGATATCCTGTGCACCCGGAATGCTGCGCAGAATGCGTGCGATCTGTTCCGATAGCTCACGCAGTTTATTCAAATTATCTCCAAAAATTTTTACTGCAATTTCAGAGCGCACCCCGGTCACCATCTCATCCACTCTTTCGGCAATCGGCTGTGACAAAACGATATTGACACCCGGAAGAACCTCTAGGAGCTTGCGGATATCTTCATCCACTTCATCTTGGGTACGGCCCGATTCCGGATCTAGCGTTACCATTGGATCGGATTCATTCTGCCCGGCCGGGTCAGCAGGAGATTCACCGCGCCCCAGTTTGGAGACCACACTTTTCACTCCCGGTACCTTCGATACGGACTTCATGGCTTCCATTTCCATTTCAATGGCTTCGGACAGGGAAATCGAGGCTACCCGGTTGATCTGGGGGGTCAATGCGCCTTCTTTCAAAGTCGGAATAAACGATTTCCCCAGAAATGGAAACAATACAAAAGACAGCAGCAATAATCCCAGCGCAGTGGTAACCGTCAGTTTTCCCCGCTTGAGTGCAGTGTTGAGCAAGGAGCGGTAAGCCGCTTTCAGTTTGGCAATGATCGCAGTATCGTGATCGGCCCCCCCCTTCAGAATGTAGGCGCACAGTACCGGGGATAAAGTCAGCGAAACGATCAGGGAAATCGCCAGAGCAATCGCAATCGTAAAGGCCAGCGGACTGAACAGCTTGCCCTCCATACCCTGTAACGTCATCAGTGGCAGAAACACCAAGATGATGATGCAAATCCCGAAAATCACCGGTGTACCGACCTCACCCACCGCCTCAATAATGGTACGCGCACGTGATTCCTGCGTGTTGCCACTATGGCCCAGGCGATGAAAGACATTTTCCACTACCACCACGGTGGAATCGACCATCAGTCCGATCGCGATCGCAAGCCCGCCCAATGACATCAGATTGGCGGAAATACCCTGGTGATTCATTATCATGAATGTCAGTAAGGGCGTAACTACCAGGGTTGCTACCACGATCAGGCTCGAGCGCACATCCCCCAGAAAGATGAACAACACGACGATGACCAGAAAAATACCTTCCATCAGTACCTTGCTGACCGTCCACAATGCGGCATCGACCAGGTCAGTACGATCATAATACGGAACGATCTGTAATCCGCCAGGTAGCAATTTCTGCTCATTGATCTCCGCCACCTTTACCTTGACGCGCTCCACGATTTCCTTGGCGTTCCCGCCTCTGACCATCAGCACGATGCCGGAAGCCGATTCGGTATACCCGCCCTTGATGACGGCCCCTGCCCTGACCTCCGTGCCCAGTTTCACTTCAGCGACGTCACGCACGAATACAGGCACACCGCGCTCTTCCGACAGGACGATATTGCCAATATCCTGCAGGGTGCGAATCAGGCCAACCCCTCGAACGAGATACTGTTCACTGCCGGTCGGCAGGATACCGCCGCTGGCATTGGCATTATTTTCTGCAACGGCCTTCTCTACCTGGTTCAGTGTCAGATTGTAGTGACGCAGTTTGTTGGGATCCGTCAACACATGATATTGCTTGACATACCCCCCCTGCGAATTGATTTCCGCCACTCCGGGAATGGATCGCAACATCGGCCGGACAATCCAGTCCTGCACAATGCGCCGTTCGGTCAGTTCTTCGACGGTCAGTGCCCGCTCACCATCATTGGGATGATCGATCGTGTATTGATAAACCTCTCCCAGACCCGTGGAAACCGGGCCCAGGCGCGGAATGATTCCCGGTGGCATTTTGCTGGCTGCTTCCAGCAGCCGCTCCATGACCAGTTGCCGGGCAAAATAAACATCGGTTTCATCGGTAAAAACCAGGGTAATGATGGATAAACCGCTCTTGTTCAGTGAACGCATTTCCTCCAGTCCGGGCAATCCGGTCATGGCAATTTCCAGTGGAACCGTCACCAGCCGTTCTATCTCTTCCGGGCTGCGGCCGACTGCCTCAGTCGCAATCTGCACCTGAATATTGGTGACATCCGGAAACGCATCGACTGACAAGCGTTGTGCTGCATGCAGACCAAACCCCATCAGAATCAGCGTCAGCACGACTACCACCAGCCGCTGCGCCAGCATGGCGCGTACCAGAGAAATAATCATCGTTACTCCAGATCCTTGCGCTTGCGCTCATTATTCAGGTGAAAAGCACCATCGACGATGATCTGCTGATCCGGCGTCAACCCTTCCAGGACGGGTCTTACCTGATTGATCATTTCATCCAGTTTGACCGGAGTCAGTGTAAAACCGCCATCTTCCCGGGCAGTGAATACATGATCCTCATTATTCTCACGTACCACCGCCCCTTCCGGGATGACCAGACGTTCGCGCGCATGTTCGTCAATGTGCACCGTGGTCAGCATATCCGGTCGCAGCCTGCGTTCAGGATTATCCACTTCCGTGCGGACGGTTACCGTCCGTGTCAGCGGATTGACGATGTCGGATACAAAAATGATGATTCCATCGAAACTCGTGTCTCCCAACGCAGATACGCGCACTTCCACATGCTGGCCCAGCTCGACAAAATGGGCAGCATGCTCCGGTACATCCCCCACCACCCACAGCACTGACAAATCAGCCAGGGTAAATAGCTGATCCGAAGGCTGAACCACCTGTCCCAGCGCAACATTGCGTGCAATCACCGTACCGCTGCGCGGTGCGGTAATGACCACGGAAGGCAGAATCTGGCCACGTTTAGTCAGGTCCTGCACTGCCTGGTTATCCATCCCCAGCAGCCGCAAATGATCCTTCGCCGCACTCAGTTCAGCGTTTGAAACCTGTAATTCAGATTCCCGGCGCTGCAATTCTGCAGCACTGATGACATCCTCCTCAAACAATTGCTGTGCGCGCATGGCTGCACGCTGTGCCAGCACTGCCAGAGAATTGGCACGCAGATAAGCCAGTTGAGCCTGGGTCAGTTCCGGGCTTGAAATCCTGGCCAGTTTGGTACCGGCGGAAACACTATCCCCTAAATGTGCATAAATTTCGACAATCCGCCCGGTAAAGCTCGCTCCAACCTGAACGAGCTTCAATTCATTGACCTTGATCTGCCCGGGGACGCTCAGTTTTTCAGCAATATCGGCATAAAAGGGCTTGCCGGTTTTGATCCGTTCGCGTAAATCCGGCCTGAGAAAAATTGTATTGGCACCATCCGTTTCTGCCTTGACGTGTTTTTCCGGAGGCTCCTGTTCTTCTCCGTTCTTGCAACCCGGAACAGACAGTGTGACGAATGCCAGAAAAACAGCAACAATTTGTATCTGCAAATTCATTGAAAAAGGTTACTCCTTTGGATAATGCGCTCGCAGCCGATCTATCTCTGCCGCTGCTGACTGTAATTCGAACTGGGCCTGCAACAGCTCCGAACGGGCATTACGCAACACCCGCTGGGTATCCAGCACCTCGATAAACCCTCTTTCCCCCAGCCGGAAAGCAGCTTCCGCCACACGCAGCGCCGCTTCCGCTTCCTTGACGATACCGCCTTCAAACATTTCCACTCTGCGCCGCGCAATCTCCATCGCCTGCCAGGCGGATTCCAGCAGTCGATTGATCTCATAGCGACGATAATCGAGCGTCTCGCGCACTCTGGCTGCATCTGAAACCGCTGCATCGACTTCACCGCGCCGCTGATAGAAAAGCGGAATCCGTACGCTCAATCCAGCGGTATTCGATGTAAATTGCTTGTCCTGGTAATTGCTGTAAAGAATATTCACTGACGGCAGTACAGAAGCACGCTCCTGGTCGATTCGCAAATGTGCGCGATTCTGCTCTGCCTCCAAACGCAAAATTTCCGGATTCACAGTTGATAACTCAACACGTAACGCTTCAAGCGAAGGCAACTCAACCGGATCACCGAGCGAAGCAGTCACGTTGAATTCAGGCGGCAAAGCACCTGCTGTCAATTGCAACAAAGCAATACGTGCCCGTTCGGTATTCAATAATGCTGCCTCTTTTCTGCTCGCTGCCGTCATTACCTCGGTATCGGCACGAATCAACTCGAAGCGGGCAGTTTCACCCGATTCAACGCTCAGCTTGATACGGCGCTGTATTTCCCCCATCAAATCATGAATATCTGATTCCATCTCAGCCAGACCACGCCGCAACAGAAATTCATAGATATGTACCCGGAGTTGTGCCGCCAGGTCTGCCCGTGCCTGTTCCAGATTTGCGCGACTGGCTTCCACCCCGGCCTCTGCCGCACCGATCCGAGCACGCCGCACAAATGGATTTTCCAGCGACTGGCTGACTGTCACCTGCCGTTGCATGGAAGCAGGTCCGGTATCAATCTCAGGTAAGCGCTTACTATCAGGGCCAGCCATGAAAGTAACTTCAGGGTTGGGAAATGCCGATGCACTGGTAACCTCTGCCCTGGCTATCTCAACCTGTGAACGGACAGCCTGCAGCAGGCCATTGGCCTGCAAACCCATACGCTGAATGTCAGTGACGGTATATCCGCCTCCCGCCGCCAGAACCGGATAATTTGATCCCGTAAATAAAGCGAAGACAGACAGGAAACTCCAGAGAAAAATTTTCAGCATACAAAATGAAGATAAAAGCTGTATTTTTATAAAGCGAGCAGTTACTGCTCTTTGGCTGCTTTTCGTTTTTTTATTAGACGTTTTTTCCACCACCACCCCGCTGCCAGCAGAGTAAAGAGCGCATACCAGATACCATGAGTCCGTATCCATGCTTCTGAGTTTTCTCGTACAAACAACTGAATTTCAGCCAGCTCCGCAACTTGCGGATGCTCACGGGTGGTCTCAGCCGTTTGCAGATACAGCTCGATCGACAGGTGGTGACGCCCCGTCTTTTCTGAGGTAATGATCCAGGACCACCGGCTCATCTCACCCTGGCCGGAAAAGAACTGCGCCTGCGGCTCCGGCGGATCGATCGAAAATGCATTTCCGGCTATCCTGGCATGCATTTCAGGGAAAACCTCACTGCGAATACCTTGCAGCTCGGTTCCGGGATGAGACTTCTTGACGATATCGTTGATACGCCGCGCCAGTTCTCTGGTATTCAGTTGCAATGTGATTTCAAAAGGTTTGTATTGTTTTATTTCTCGCGGCAGGTTGATGACCGAACTGTCAGCCGGCAGTTTCATCATCGTCAACGGTGGAAAATGTTTCTCTCCATACCACGCATGTGCCAGAAAATTCATCACAAACGGAACAAACAAAACCGCCGCGAGCAACGCTGGAAACACCATACTGAAACGAGTATCTCTTTTATACATCATACCCCCTTCAAACTGAACGGCTCCTGAACGGTCCTTCCATTACCGGATAACATCGCAATCCAATGGAATAGAGAGTAGACTCGAGGAAAAAAAGGAGTGGTTCTTTTGTAATGGTGCATGGTGTTCCTTGTTTCGTTGCCCATCGAGGGTATCCCGCATTGTATCCGGAAAATTCACTGGTCGGAATTCGGGCTGCAGTCCAGGCTGGTGCCCGGTATGTTGAAATCGATATTCAACTGAGCCGCCAGCTGACTCCCTATCTCTGTCATGACGATGATCTGAAGCGATTGACCGGCCGCAATGCCTATCTGACCAGACTGAAAGACGATGAAATCGATACACTGACCGTCTCCTGCCCAGATGTCACGTGTTCAGCCGGTACAGAGCCTGCTCCAATTCCCCGTCTGGCAGAATTCTGCCGCTATCTGGCGCAGCACCCCCAAGTCACCACCTTCGTCGAAATCAAATCTGAAAGCATTGCCCGGTTTGGTCTGAGCAAAACGATGGATGCGATTCTTCCGGTCATTGATGTGGTACACACACAATGTGTCCTGATTTCATTCGACTGGGAATTGATTGCACTGATCAAATCACATCAGATGTACAAAACCGGCTGGATCATCGAACACTGGACTGACGAACAATCGGCCATGGCAGCACGCTTGCAGCCGGATTATCTGTTCAGCAGCATCCGCTGTCTTCCCGAAAAACTCGATCAACTCTGGCCCGGCCCCTGGCAATGGGTGATTTATACAGTCGATGATTACGCTACGGCACTCGGTTATGCAGAAGCCGGCATTACACTGATCGAAACCGATACGATCGGCACGCTGCTCGCTTCCTGACCCGAACCATGCCTACAACCCGCCACTACGACATTGTAATCATAGGAGGAGGAATTCAAGGCGCAGCCGTTGCACAGGCTGCCGCTGCACTTGGCTACAATGTGCTGGTGCTGGAAAAAACTGCTTTGGCTGCAGGAACTTCGAGCCGTTCAAGCAAACTGATCCACGGCGGTCTGCGTTATCTGGAAAGCGGCCAGTTCGGACTGGTATGGGAAAGTCTGAAAGAACGGGCTGCGCTCCTGCGCCTTGCGCCTTCACTGGTCAGACTGCAGCCATTTCATATCCCCATTTACGATCAGACTTCACGCGATACGCTGACCATACGCGCAGGGCTCAGTCTTTATGCCCTGCTTGCAGGATTGGGCAAAGGTGCAGGCTTTCATTCCATACCAAGAAGGAGATGGGGGGAGCTGGATGGCCTCTCCACGCGAGGGCTCAGACATGTCTTCCAATATTGGGATGCGCAAACCGACGATCAGGCACTCACCCGGGCGATCATGCATTCTGCCTCCTCGCTCGGAGCGGAATTACACTGCCCGGCCGAATTCATCCACGCCAGAATTTCCGGAGAAATTTGTGAAATCGAATTTCTGGAAAACAACCAAGCTTATCAGTGTACGGCAAGCTCGCTCGTCAATGCTGCCGGCCCGTGGGTCAGTCAGGTAGCGGAACGGATCTCGCCCGCACCACCGGCATACCCGGTAGAGCTGGTACAAGGCACTCATCTGATACTGGAAGGAAATCTGGACAAAGGCTGTTATTATCTCGAATCACCACAGGATCGAAGAGCCATTTTCGCGCTGCCATGGAAACAGCATATTTTACTGGGCACAACTGAAACAATATTCGAAGGAGCACCCGACAAGGCTCTCCCGCTGGTATCCGAAGAAAACTACCTGCTGGGTTGCTTCCGGTATTATTTTCCCGATCACGGTGCCACGGTACGGGAACGCTTTACCGGCCTGCGTGTACTGCCCGTATCGCGCAACAATCCTTTCGGTCGCTCGCGTGAAACTCACCTGCAATGTGATTCGCCTGAATCTCCCCGGATTGTAGGAATTTATGGGGGAAAACTGACTGTCTGCCGTGCAACTGCCCGGAAAGTTCTGCATACTCTGCGGCCTTCACTACCCGTCCGGATTCCCAAAGCAGATGTTTCACAACTGACACTCAAGCTGCCCTAACCTTAATCCGGTCATTCGATTTACATTGATGAGCTCAGACTTACCGACGATCAATTCCCGAATCAATCGAGCAGCAGATAATCTGGAATTACGGTAATACAGCATGGTTTGACTGGGGCTTATTTTTCTCGATCTTCTCCATTTTTTTTGCCCGGCGTGCAATCTCTTCTTTGATCTCTTCCAGAAAACCATTGTTTTTCTTGTGCTGCTGTTTTGTCTTCCACCATGTAAAGCAGACGATCGCCCCCAGCAAAATCGGCACAAAACTCACCACTTCAATCCCATCAAACATTAAAAATACAACGCCAGTCGAGATACCAAATACACCCAGCAATCCCGTTAGGTATCCCTTACGTCCATCCCAGATCGATTGGGCATATTTGGCGCACCATGCCTCGATCTGATCCCGGGTCGATATCAGTTCCTCATCTGTCCATTTTTTGAGATTCATTCGTCCTCCTGATCAATTATCAATGATGAGCTTCCCGGGACACCCGGATGATCCAACCCGACACAAGATACCTGGATTATGATTCGGAAAGATCATATAAATGGAGTGCCGCTCGAAGAAGTGCCAGAAATCAGCACTGTCCAAGTAGCAAAGTTTATCAGTACCTGTATACACTCCAAGTGCATTTTTTACTACTGACACCATCACCACCGAACCGGCATCACTCGGTTAAATTACTGTCTGCCAGTTTAAACTCGCCACCCGTTTTGAGTTTGGGTACCACAATGCTGTTATCTGCACACCTGTAAAAGAGATAACTCGATTACGGCCAATTACAGCATCTGATTACAGCATCTGATCAAAGCCAGATTTGTGAAATCATTGCTCACCCTCCGGAATAGAACATCTCACGAAAATGCAGAAGAACAATAAACAGGGAAGCAGGCAAGTCTTCACTCCGTTTTCTTACCAGCTGACTTCCAGCAGATTGTCGGACTGCCTTGAATTTGATGAAGTGAAGCGGAGCTTAAAATATTCTTTGTGGTGCCGGGAGGGGGAATCGAACCCCCATGATGTCACCATCGCGGGATTTTGAGTCCCGTGCGTCTACCAATTCCGCCATCCCGGCTTTCAAGTTGCGGCAGGAACGCAATTATCACTGAAATCACCCCGTACAGCAACTGACAGCAAATTTCCGGTTAAATTGACACATCCCAGCCGGCTGTTCAGGATATGACTCAACTTCGGGTGCTCCTTTCCAAGTCGAGTCACAGCACGCCTTATGAAATAAAACGGGTATCTGTTCTACTCGGCTTGCAATATTGATTACATCGTATGCGCTGCATGCCCGGATTGTGCGTCACTTGGTTCTGAGCTAGTATTTTCAGCAAAAATATGTTTTTGTTTGGAGTTGTCATTATTTCCATTCCCGGGTGCTCCGCTGACGCCTTCATGCCACCCGCACCTGATCTGGAATAGTGCACCATCAGGACCCGGGGAAACGGTTAAGCCAGGCTGACATTGCTAAAAGACAGAGACAACAAATTGTTTCATACCTAAAAATTTTGAGAATTTCATGCAAAATCCTATTTTGAATGATCCGGACGATTCTGCAGTTATTTCACCGGAAGCGGAACTGCTCATCAGTGAAGTATCCCAATATCTCAAACCTGAAGATCTGGCATTACTCAAGAGTGCCTATTTCTTCAGCCAGAAGGCACACTCCGGACAGTTCAGGAGATCAGGTGAACCTTACATTTCCCACCCGGTTACTGTTGCCAGAATACTGGGTGAGCTGCGCCTGGATGCAGTCACACTCACTGCAGCACTGTTACATGATGTGGTAGAGGATACCGGCATCCTGAAGCAGGAAATCAGCGAAAGATTTGGTTCTTCCGTGGCTGAACTTGTCGATGGGGTTTCCAAACTCGACAAAATCAGATTCCAGACACAGGCGGATATGCAAGCGGAAAATTTCCGCAAAATGCTGCTGGCTATGGCACAGGATGTGCGGGTAATACTGATCAAGCTGGCTGATCGCCTGCACAACATGCGCACCCTCGAGGTAATGTCACTGGAGAAACAACACCGTATCGCCCAGGAAACACTGGAAATTTATGCTCCGATTGCTCATCGACTCGGCCTGGAAAACATATACCAGGAGCTGCAAGAGCTGGGTTTCTGTTTTTCCTATCCGACCCGCTACAAGGTCCTGCTCAAAGCAACCAAAGCAGCCAGGGGAAATCGACGGGAAGTCGTCGGAAAAATTCTCGATGCAATCAAGCAGCGTCTACAGGAAGCAGAGTTGGATGCTGTAGTAACCGGACGTGAAAAACACTTGTACAGTATCTATAAGAAAATGGCCGAGAAACATCTCAGTTTCTCGGATGTGCTGGATATTTACGGTTTTCGGGTGATCGTCAGAGATGTATCTTCCTGCTATGTGGCACTTGGAGCACTCCACAGCCTTTACAAACCGATCCCTGGTAAATTCAAGGACTATATCGCCATCCCCAAACCGAACGGCTATCAGTCGTTACACAGTACATTGCTTGGACCTTACGGATTACCGATAGAAATACAGATCCGCACCCATGAGATGCATCACATTGCAGAAGCCGGGGTAGCTTCACACTGGCTTTACAAAAGCAAGAACACCGATGCCGGAATAGATGATCTGCACATGAAAGCCAATCAGTGGATGAAAGGTTTGCTGGAAACCCTGAATGACTCTTCCGATTCGCTCGAATTCCTGGAGCACCTCAAGGTTGATCTGTTCCCGGGTGAAGTATATGTGTTCACTCCTCAAGGCAAGATATTGACATTACCAAGAGGCGCAACAGTAGTGGATTTCGCCTATGCTGTGCACACTGACGTCGGAAATTGCTGTGTAGCGGCCAGAATCAACGGTGAAATCACCCCATTGCGTACCCGACTGAAAAGCGGGGATCGCGTGGAAATCATCACTGCACCTGCAGCCAAGCCGAATCCCATCTGGCTGTCTTATGTCGCCACCGGTAGAGCGCGCTCCAGTATTCGCTATTTTCTGAGGACCATTCAATATAATGAATCAGTCAAGCTTGGAGAACGCCTGCTGAATCAGGCGCTGCATTCTTTTGGCGTAAATCCGGACGCCATCGAGCCATCGCAATGGGAAAAGTTGGTCAAGGAAAGCAAGGCCAAGTCCAAAGAAGCACTGCTGGCAGACATTGCTCTGGGAAAACAGCTTGCAGCCGTTCTGGCCAAACGCCTGGCGGTACCGGGTGAATCTGTCTCAAACATACAGAGCAATAACTCCATCACCATTCTGGGTACTGAGGGAATGGCCGTCAAATTTGCACGATGCTGCCATCCCATACCAGGCGACGGTATCGTTGGTCTGATCAAGAAAGACCAGGGACTGGTGATCCATATGCAAGACTGTCCTGCGGTAATCAGGATCAAGGACCATAAAAACATGGAGAATCAGCTGGATGTCGTCTGGGGAACGGACATCGATCGAACTTTTCCTGTCAGTATATTCATGACAGTGGTAAACAAAAGCGGCGTACTGGCCAGAGTAACTGCCGAGATCGCTAAAGCAGATTCGAATATTGACGATATCACGCTGGAGAATGACAAAGATTACACCACGATGCGCTTTATCCTGCAGACCAGAGATCGTCAGCACCTTGCACAGATTTTCCGCAGGCTGAAGCACATTGATGAAATAGTCAAAATGGGGCGTATCAAGAGCCTGTAAACCACCACCTTATAAAAAATGAGTGCCGACAATCTGTTACTTGACTTTACTTCGCCCGGGGCGATCCCTCCTGATCCCGCCGAGGTAGTGCGGCGAGTGGTCGATGAGACACAAACGACGATGCGGGCACTCGAATCACTTCTCGAAAACGAACGAATAGAAGATATGACCGGGTGGAGGTTGCTGGCAATGTTTTATCTGGCAACCGACCGGCTAAACGATCTGGCTAAAATCGAAAAGCAGTACAAAAACATCACCGGCGTATCTCTTTCAGCAGATCTCAAACAGAAATACCCGCAGTGGTTTAATGGTGAAGCTGCCAGCGATCCGGTAGTATTTGAAATCCCGAAGAAAATTACTGCAGTAGCATTACCTGACAGCATCATTATCCAGCGTGGGCAATGTTCTCCAGGTGGCATACTGCTGGATTTTTCACAGGTACAGGAAATTGATAATGACGGGTTGAAGAAACTGGCACAACTCTTTTCTTCTTTGGCACAGGAAAACACCAGACCCGGGTTGAGACAGGCAGATCGTTTCATTACCTGCCTGCAACACAAGGCAGAGACAGGTACCGGAACTCGTGCAATATGGGATGTATTATTTGCCTATGAACGGTTCCGCGGTGACAGAGAAGCTTTTGAGGAAAAAGCGATCAAATTTGCTGTTCTTTACGGGATCTCACCCCCGTCCTGGGAATAAACACCGGCACCATTACCGGCTTTTCTTTTCCTCACGCACTTTCTCAATCAACTGGTTCAGAACTGAAATCGTATCCTGCGGGGTACCGCCTGCTTTACCACTGGTCAGATATCTGCCATCCACCACCAGTGCCGGCACACCAGTCAACTTGTATTGCCGTATCATTTGAGCAGAACGGTTTACCTGATTCTGGACTGTGAATGAGTTATAGGCGCCGACGAACTTATCACGATCGACCCCTTGTTTTCCGATCCAGTCGAACAGCGTCGCTTCTTTCGACAAATCTGTTTTTTCACGATGAATGGCGTGATAGACCTTGTCATGCAGTGTTTGAGTAAGGCCGAGGCTTTCCATTGCATAAAAAGTTTTTGCGCCAGGCACCCAGTTATTCCTGAGAATGGCGGGCACGAACCGGAACTCCACATCTGCCGGTTTGTTCTCCAGCCAGCGGCTGAGATGGGGATGCAAATCACTGCAATGAGGACAGCCGTACCAGAAAAATTCAATGACTTCAATATGTTTTGGGTCACCTTCAGTCGGTCGAGGAGCTGACAGCACCGTATAATCCCGGCCTTCAACGATTTCTGCCTGAGCAGTCGACACTCCCGCCAGATTTACGACGATAAAACTCAAGAGAAAGCAGATCATTTTTCTTGCAGTCATCTATTTTTCCTCGCTTTCAAAGTTGGTAAACCGTAAATGACATTTCCAATGGAACAGAAAAGGTAAATCTGTTCCGGTTCGAATTCCAGTTGCTTTGTAACCGGGTTCGGCCACATCAGTCAGGAGCGTTTGTACCAGTGCTTACTGCGTCACCAGGCTTGATGTTACCCCGTTTTCCTGTAATGAAGCTCGAACCCGATCAAGCTCTTCCATTCGGGTAAACGGGCCGACTCGTACACGATGGACGGGAACATTGCCTTCAGATCTTCCAGTCTGGACTGAAGCAATGATACCCAGCAAAGCAAGCTCAGCCTTCACCCGCTCAGCATCACTGGAATTTCTGAAGGACCCCGCCTGAAGATAATATCGATTCTTGGGTTCGGCAGCCTTCTCAGGTGGTTTTTCAGCAGTTTTTTCAGGTATCTTCCTGGTAACGGTTGCAGCAGGCGGTAACGGTGTGAGATCAAATATATCTTCACCCGGCGGCTCATCGATACCCGGCAAAATTTTGTAGAAATCAAAACGTGATCCACTTGTGTCCGCCTGATTCGTATTCGATTCGGCTTTTTTCTCCTGCTTCTCCGGCGATGGTGATTGTCGCACGGATGATTTTTCAGAGGACTGGTTCTGAGCAACCTTCCCTCCGTTCAGAAACGGACTGGGAGCCTGGCTGAGGTACAACCATACCCCGATTGCACTTGCCAGACCCAAGGTATAGCCTACAAACAGACCAAACCACAGCAGGCTGCCGTTTTTATGGGCCTTTGCCGAATTTCTGGATTTATAATCCCGACTCATCAATCTTTCCGTATTGCGTTCAACTACATTTCACGGGGAGCGGTTACCCCCAATAACGTCAGCCCTTTCGATAAGATCTGGCGAACGGCTGAAATCAGTGCCAGCCTCGTTATTTTAAGCGATTCATCTTCAACGAGAAAACGTGTCGAATTGTAATAACTGTGAAATTCGCCTGCCAGTTCGCGCAGAAAAAAGGCAATGAGATGGGGTGCGCGTTCTTTTGCCGCAGCTTCAATCGTATCCGTGAAATCGATCATTTTCTGCAAAAGCACGAGTTCGGCAGGGTCAGTCAGCAACTCCGTTTCCGCCCGCGCAAGCATATCTTCAGCCCCCCCCCACTGACCTAGCACGCTACAGATACGGGCGTGTGCATATTGTACGTAATAAACAGGATTATCATTGCTCTGTGATTTGGCCAGATCGAGATCGAAATCCAGGTGCTGATCACTTTTACGCAGCACATAAAAAAATCGCGCTGCATCATTGCCCACTTCCTGACGTAATTGCCGCAATGTGACGAATTCTCCCGAACGGGTGGACATGGAGACTTTCTTACCATCCCGATACAACACCGCAAACTGGACCAGTGCTATTTCAAGCCTTCCTGGATCGAGCGACAATGCCTCTATGGCACCTTTCACCCGTGGAATATAACCATGGTGGTCCGCCCCCCAGATATTCAGCAGGTAATCAAAGCCACGCTCGTACTTGCTGAGATGGTAAGCGATATCCGAGGCAAAATAGGTATACAGGCCATTTTCCCGCTGCACAACCCGATCTTTCTCATCACCGAAATCGGTGGAACGGAACCAGAGCGCGCCATCCTGCCGATACAGCAGTTTTTTATCATCCAGCAGCTGTACGGCACGCGCCACCATCCCGCTATCGAACAATGACTGTTCCGAAAACCAGGCCTCAAACTCGACACCGAATTCCATCAGATCATTCCGGCAGTCCGCCAACTGTTCTGTCAGGACAAAATTGTGCAGATCAGCATAATCCTGGCCAAGAATGGATTTTGCTGCAGTGATGAGTCTGTCGAGGCGCTCGTCTTCACTATCAATCGTCGTACTCGCACTGATTTCAGTCAGTTGCCGTATCGTTGCATCAGAGCGATGGGCGTAACGATCGCCCTGTGCCTGATATATTTCCGATGCCATGTCAGCAACATACTGGCCGCGGTAGGCATTGGCAGGAAATGGGAAGGAAAACCCGCACAAATCAAGGTAACGCAACCAGGTCGATAACGTCAGGATATCCATCTGCCGGCCGGCATCGTTGACATAGAATTCGCGCGTGACGGCATAACCGGCCGCGGTCATGATATTGGCCAGGCTGGCACCAAACGCTGCCCCTCGTCCATGCCCGACATGCAGCGGACCGGTGGGGTTGGCCGACACAAACTCGATCTGTATGGTTTTACCTGCTCCCAGCCTGCTGTGGCCGAACGAATCACCCGCCTGCAGCACAGCGTGCAGAAACTGTTGTTTGGCTGTTTTCTTCAGAAAAAAATTGATGAACCCGCCACCAGCAACATCGGCTTTTTCCACGCAGGAAGAATCAGGCAGTGCTCCAATCAATGCTTTTGCCAGTTCAAGCGGATTCCGGCGTAAACGCCTGGCCAGCTTCATTGCCAGATTGCTGGAATAATCACCATGATCTGCCAGTTTGGGACGCAGCAACTCGATTTGAACCCCTGCTTCATCCGGGAGAATTTGCCTTGCTGCCTGATCGAGCAATTGAATACAGTGTGATTTAAAGTCGGGAAGAGTCGTTGTAACCATGACAGGAAAGTGTTTCAGCAAGCCCGCATTATAGCGGCTCGATTGCAAACTTGTTTGCGTGTTTTGACGTATAAGTCGCATCGGAAAACCGGTCCGGCAGATTCTGGCAAAGATTCCTGATCTGATACCGGCGCAGTCCAGATCACCTTTCTACAACGGGATTTTGCTGAAAATTACCCGTATTTTCTGGCTGGATCGACATTTCAGGATTTGCAGATTTCATGTGTTATCCAGCCAGTATATAATGCAACGTATTATGACCGTGTAAAGGCCCTGATCAACTCAAATGGAAAATACAGCAGAAAAATTCGAGGAAGAAATACTCGATGCTTGCGTCCGTCATGCAAAAGAAGTTCTGGCAGAGCAACTCCCGCTTGTCAAAGACAAAAAATATGACTTCGCACCGCAATTCAGAGATTTGACCATCCAGCTCTATCTGGTGGGTGTCATGCAGCAGTTTTATGATCAGTATGAAGCAACGACGACGGATGCTCAGGAAAAAGCATTCCATGCGTTGTACTACATGATGACCAAAGATGGCGTCAAATCCAGGCGGGCAAAAAACCAGGCTGCATTCATCAGACAAATGTCCAGATTGGATGATGGTGATGAGGCACTGGCCTTGGCGTTAGGGTATGAATCAAAACCGGGCGACCGCAGCCTTGCTGAGGTTTTCGACCATTACGTCAATGAATCCAGAGTTTCAAAGGGACTCTGGCGTTTCTACGACCAGGGCAAGAAAATTCTATTACTGGGCGGTTTACTCTTCGCCATGGCTGGTATATGGTTTGTAACGATCTATCTGCCGGAAAGTGACAATATCACCATTCTGGCTGTTGGATTATTGGCCGCACTTTTTTTCATAGTACCCGTGTTTCTGGTCGGCCTGCTGATTCACCGTTACAAAACCCGGAAAGGTAGTCGCACCCCAACACCCCCTCAATAGCTGGCAAGACCCGGGGGCCGGTATGTACCCGAAAAGTAATTTTCTGATGGTACAAAAACTACCCGGGAAGTATTTCCAGCAAAAGATTTTCCAATCAATCCTGCTGATTTACATGGGTTACTTACCTGCTTCACCTGATATTTCCTGAATTTTATGAGTGCAACAATCATCAGCGGCAGTCTTATCGCAAGCAAATTTCGCGAAGAACTGAAGCAACGCGTCAAAATACTCTCAGAAACATGGATGCAACCCGGTCTGGCAGTCATTCTGGCGGGAGACAATCCTGCCTCTTGCGTATATGTGCGCAACAAGGCAAAAACGTGTGAGGAGTTGGGTATTCGCTCCGAAATCTTCAATTTTCCTGGTGATATTTCTCAGAAAGCCCTGTTACAGCAAATTCAGGATTTGAATGCCAATCCGGAAATCCACGGTATTTTGGTACAACTGCCTTTACCTGACCATATCCGGATCGATGAAGTCATTGCTGCTATCGCAATAGAAAAGGATGTGGATGGCTTTCACCCCTGTAACGTAGGTGCGTTGGTAACAGGCCACGCCCTGTTTCATCCATGTACTCCCTTTGGAGTAATGAAAATGCTGGCAGAATATGATATTCCGCTCCAGGGGCAGCATACAGTCATCGTCGGCCGCAGTAACATTGTCGGGAAACCGATGGCTCTCATGCTGCTGGAAAAAGGTGCGACGGTCACGGTTTGTACCTCACGGACACGAGATCTGGCCAGCCATACCCGTAATGCCGACATTGTCGTCATGGCTGCAGGAAAAGCGAATCTACTGACGAGTGATATGGTCAGGACAGGTGCAACAGTCATCGATGTGGGAATCAATCGTCTGGCAGACGGGCGGCTTTGTGGAGATGTCGAATTTTCGGGAGTGCGCGAAAAAGCGGGATACATCACACCGGTTCCCGGCGGAGTAGGTCCGATGACTATCGTGATGCTGATGAACAATACGATCGAAGCTACCGAACGTGCGAAAGCAGTGGCTCTGGCCGGTGGCTGGCACAGTTCTGTGCAATAATTCTGGAATTGTCAACAGGGAGCAGACCCGAATATGGATCCAATGGACATTGATCCGCAGGAAACGCAGGAATGGCTGGATGCCTTGGAAACGGTTCTGATGAATGAAGGAACCGAGCGTGCCCATTTTCTGCTGGAAAAACTGGTAGAAAAAGCCCGCCGTTCCGGCGCGTACCTGCCCTACAGCGCCAACACCGCTTATATCAATACTATTCCCCCCGGCAAGGAAGAACGCTCACCGGGTGATCATGCGCTGGAGCATCGTATCCGTTCCTATATTCGCTGGAATGCGATGGCCATGGTGTTACGTGCCAACCGTCATACCAATGTTGGCGGCCATATCGCCAGTTTCGCCTCGGCAGCCACCCTCTATGATGTCGGCTACAACCATTTCTGGCGTGCCGCCAATGAACATCAGGGCGGAGACCTGGTTTACGTACAGGGCCATTCTGCTCCTGGTATTTATGCACGTGCTTTCCTGCTGGATGAATTGACTTCCGATCAGCTCGATAATTTTCGTCAGGAGGTCGGTAATAACGGTCTGTCTTCCTACCCTCATCCATGGCTGATGCCGGATTTCTGGCAGTTCCCGACTGTTTCGATGGGTTTGGGGCCGCTCATGGCGATCTATCAGGCGCGCTTCATGAAATATCTGGGTGCACGCGGACTTGCCCAAACCAAGGGGCGTAAGGTCTGGGCCTTCATGGGTGATGGCGAGATGGATGAACCGGAATCTCTCGGAGCAATTTCTCTGGGCGCACGTGAGAAACTGGACAATCTGATTTTCGTCATCAATTGCAATCTGCAGCGCCTCGACGGACCGGTACGAGGTAATGGCAAGATCATTCAGGAAATGGAGAGCACTTTTCGCGGCGCCGGCTGGAATGTGATCAAGGTCATCTGGGGTTCCTACTGGGATCCGCTGCTAGCCAAGGATACCAAAGGACTGCTGCAGCAACGCATGATGGAATGTGTCGATGGTGAATATCAGACCTTCAAATCACGTGATGGCGCTTATGTACGCCAGCATTTCTTTGGCAAGTATCCGGAATTGCTGGAAATGGTCGCCAACATGTCCGACGATGATATCTGGCGGTTGAATCGCGGCGGCCACGATCCTCACAAAGTTTATGCCGCCTATAGCGCAGCAATGAAACACACCGGCCAGCCCACTGTGATTCTGGCCAAAACGATCAAGGGCTACGGTATGGGTGAAGCTGGTGAGGCACAGAACATCACCCATCAGCAGAAAAAAATGGGCACGATCTCACTGAAGACATTCCGCAATCGCTTTAGTCTGCCGGTGCCGGATGACAAAATCGACGAGATACCTTACCTCAGGCTTGAGGAAGGGTCACCTGAATATAACTATATGCGTGCGCGGCAACAGGCAATGGGTGGTTTCATTCATCACCGCCGTCGCAAAGCTGCTGCCTTGCAAATCCCTCCGCTATCTGCTTTTGAGACACTACTCAAAGCCAGTGGTGAAGGGCGCGAATCCTCCACCACGATGGCGTTTGTCAGGATACTCAACGTCCTGGTAAAGGATAAGAATATTGGCAAACATGTAGTACCCATCGTGGCGGATGAATCACGTACATTCGGTATGGAAGGTATGTTCCGGCAACTGGGTATCTGGTCATCGGTGGGACAGCTTTATACCCCGGAAGATGCCGACCAGTTGATGTATTACAAAGAAGATCGGAACGGACAGATTTTGCAGGAAGGGATCAACGAAGCAGGGGCAATGGCATCATGGATGGCGGCAGCCACTGCTTACAGCACGCATGGTGTGCAAATGATTCCATTTTATATTTTCTATTCGATGTTCGGCTTCCAGCGTATCGGCGATCTCGCCTGGGCAGCAGGGGATATGCGTTGTCGCGGCTTTCTGCTGGGGGGTACTGCCGGCCGCACGACGCTGAACGGTGAGGGATTGCAGCACGAAGATGGTCACAGCCACCTGGCTGCTTCCACGATCCCAAATTGCGTATCCTATGATCCGGCTTTTGCCTATGAGCTGACAGTCATCATGCAGGACGGTCTGCGCCGTATGTACCAGGAACAGGAAGACGTTTATTACTACATCACTGTAATGAACGAAAATTATCCGCACCCGGAAATGCCAGAAGACGCTGAACAAGGCATTCTGCAGGGCATGTATCTGTTCCGTAACAGCGGCAAACAACGCAGCAAATTGCATGTACAACTGCTGGGTTCGGGAACGATTTTACGTGAGGTGATCGCCGCAGCAGAAATTCTGGAAAAGGATTACAAGGTCTCGGCGAATATATGGAGCGTAACCAGCTTCAATCAGTTACGGCGTGAAGCACTCGCTGTATCACGCCATAACCTGCTCCATCCGGATGAACCGGCCAAATTATCGTATGTGGAAACCTGTCTGAAAGACCGTGAAGGACCTGTCATTGCTTCTACGGACTACATGAAGATCGTTGCCGACCAGATTCGGGAATTCATCCCAGGACGTTATTTCGTACTGGGAACGGATGGGTTCGGCCGTTCCGATACACGCGAGAAATTAAGACAATTCTTTGAAATTGATCGTCATTACGTCGTGATTGCAGCACTCAAAGCATTGGCAGATGAAGGAAAGATTCCAGCTTCACAAGTAACCAAGGCAATCCGTACCTTTGCGATCGATCCGGATAAACCCGAGCCGGTCAAGATCTGATTCTGTTCACGGCAGGTGGAATAACCCTGTCGATTCCCTCTGACAGCATGTGTTGCAGCAAATCAAGGAGTGCAAGTGGCTGAAGTCAAGAAAGTTCTGGTCCCGGATATCGGGGATTTTGAAGATATTCCGGTCATTGAAATCATGGTCAAGCCTGGCGACAGTGTACAGATCGAAGACCCTTTGATCGTGCTGGAATCGGACAAAGCCACCGTCGAAGTTCCTTCACCTTATTCCGGGATCATCCGGGAAATCAGGGTTCAAATGGGCAGCAAAGTCTCCAAAGACTCGGAGATCCTGACCATGGAAGTGGTATCTGCAGAAAGCGACAATAAAACAACTTCCTCCCAGCCACAACCATCAGAACCATCAGCCGGATCACAGCCTGCACAACCAACCCGGCCGATCGAAACAGGAGCCGGTCAATCCGAAGAGGAGCCAGCAGCCAAACCTGCTGCTACGACAGCAAAGCCGCCTCCCCCTTCTGCCCCCGTGCAAATGCCGGATCATACGATCGACCAGAACAATAAGATAGTTCCCCATGCAAGCCCTTCGGTCAGACGATTTGCCCGCGAGCTGGGAGTGGATCTGAGCAAGGTAGTGGGAACCGGCCCCAAGCAACGCATTCTCAAAGAAGACGTACAGGCCTTCGTTAAACAGGCCCTGGCGGGTGGGCGTAATGCCCGGGGAGGCACACTCGATTTATTACCGTGGCCGCATGTGGATTTTGCCAAATTCGGACCGATCGAACTGAAATCGCTGTCGCGTATCCGGGAGATCTCAGGTGCCAATCTGCATCGCAACTGGGTCATGATTCCGCATGTCACGCAGTTTGACGAAGCAGACGTTACCGATCTGGAAGCACTCAGAAAAAACCATAATGAAACCCGGCAAAACAATGGCACTAAACTGACCATACTGGCTTTCCTCATCAAGGCAGTCACAGCAGCCCTGAAAAAATTTCCGGAGTTCAACGCCTCTCTGGATAACAGCACCACAGAAAGCCAGCTCATCATCAAGCGCTACTACCACCTGGGTTTCGCGGCCGATACCCCTAACGGGCTGGTAGTCCCCATCATTCGGGATGTGGATCAAAAAGGGGTGATCGGTATCGCCGAGGAACTTACCAGACTGTCCTCACTTGCTCGTGAAGGCAAATTGAAACCGGGCGACATGCAAGGCGCAAGTTTTACCATTTCCAGCCTAGGTGGGATCGGTGGAACAGGCTTCACCCCCATTATCAACGCACCAGAAGTAGCGATTCTGGGTGTTTCGCGCGCAAGTCTGAAACCGGTTTACCAGAACGGACAATTTGTTCCGCGCCTGGTGCTTCCGCTTTCGTTATCCTACGACCATCGGGTCATCGACGGTGCATCAGCTGCACGCTTCACTGCACATCTGGCCAGTATTCTGGCGGATATGCGTCTTGCCCTGTTCTGAGTTGCCACACCGGCCAACACAGCCCACCTGATGACACATTGACCGGCAAATGGCTGAAATAACCCGATACTCACTCACTGGAATTTATGGCGGAACGTTTGATCCTATTCACTACGGACATCTGAGAATAGCGGAAGAACTGGCGGACATTGTGGAGTTGAACCACTTGTTTTTTTTACCTGCGGGCCGACCCCGTTTGCGCAACCCCCCTTTTGTAGCTGGTGAGCATCGCGTTGCCATGTTGCAAGAGGCCATTCGCGGGAATACCCGATTCTCGGTAGATGACCGGGAAATCAGGCGCCCCGGAGAAACCTACAGTGTCGAGTCACTGCGGGAAGTCCGACAGGAATACGAGGCAAACAAGTCTGTTGCACTGTGTTTTATCACAGGTACCGATGCCTTTATCAAGCTGCCGTACTGGCACCGCTGGCGTGAGTTGTTTGAACTGTGCCACCTCATTATCGTCAATCGCCCTGGGTCCGTTCCGATCAGATACCCATCCGATCTGCCCGATGAATTGAGGGATGTCTGTCAGGATCGCTGGACGACCATGGCCGATGAATTGAAAAGTTCTCCCGTTGGCCTCATCTTCACAGCACCCACTACCCTGCTGGATATTTCATCTACAACAATCAGAAATATCATCGCTTCAGGAAAAAGTGCACGTTATCTGCTGCCAGAAACGGTACTCAACTATATCGACAAGCATGGCTTTTATGCCGGAGGAAAATGAAATCACCTGAAAAACTGCTGGAAACGGCGATCATGGCCCTGGAAGACCTCAAAGCCAGCAATATCCATGTGATGGATGTCAGTAAGCTGACTTCATTATGCACCACCATGATTGTAGCCAGCGCCGATTCCACACGCCAGACCAGAGCACTGGCCGGCCATGTACAGGAAAAGGTAAAAGCAACCGGTGGCATGGTTTACGGAATAGAAGGCGAACAAACGGGGGAGTGGCTGCTGGTCGATCTGGGAGACATCATCGTCCATATCATGCAACCGGCCATTCGCAGTTATTATGATCTGGAAGGGCTCTGGTCGGAACAGGCCTGGCGGTCGCCTCAGGAAAACTCTGCTGTATACGGCTGATTTACAGCCGTGAAAAATGCGATCTGCTTCAGAATTGCATGCAGTTTCTTCGATTGATCCGCTGCGATGATTTTCATGCATACGCTCATCTGAAACATGAAATTCCATATCCTGGCCGTTGGAAACAAAATGCCGGACTGGATCAGGAAAGGGTATACGGAATACTGCCAGCGCATGCCCAAAGAAGCCGAGTTGCTGCTGCTGGAAATCAAACCGGAAAAGCGCATTGGCAACAAGAATACCAGGCAACTGCTACAGACTGAAAGTGAACGCATCCAGACCGTTCTGCCGCCTGGATGCCATATCGTCGTACTGGATGAAACAGGCAAGCAAGCCACGACTATAAAGCTGGCAGAAATGATGGATCGCTGGATGGGGTCCGGCCAGGATGTCGCGTTCATCATTGGCGGAGCTGACGGGCTACATCAGGATATCAAACAGATGGCCCATGAAAAGCTGGCATTGTCCGCTATGACCCTTCCACACGGGCTGGCCAGAGTATTACTGGCGGAACAGCTTTACCGCGCATTTTCCATCAACCGCAATCACCCCTACCATCGTGCATGACTCGTCATCCTGAGGTAGAGTTCAGGTTACAGATATTTTTCATACCGAACCCCTGCAAAAATAGGACCCAGATACGATCTGAACAATGATTATCCCGGCTGGCAATTGTATTTATCTGGCATCGCGCAGCGCCCGCAGGCGCGATCTGCTCAAGCAAATAGGAATCAGGCACAACATACTGCTCATGCGTGAAGCTTTGTCCCGGCCGGCAGATGTGGATGAAACCCCGCTTCCGGAAGAGTCTCCGGCGGATTATGTCTACAGAATCACGCACACTAAGGCGGAAGCTGGCTGGTTACGGCTGAAACAGCGCGGCTTGCCCCTTTTGCCCGTTCTGGCTGCAGACACCACCGTTGTACTGGATGGCCGTATCCTGGGAAAACCACAGAATATCGGGCATGCAGAAGAGATGCTGCATGCCCTCTCCGGCCAGGAACACCAGGTTTATACTGCTGTCGGGCTGACTTTCCAGGGACAAACCAGATTGCGCTTATCGACAACCACCGTTCGGTTCCGCGATATCAGTCCGCGCGAAATTCAGGCCTATATCGCCAGTGGCGAGCCCCATGACAAGGCAGGTGCCTATGCCATCCAGGGAAAAGCGGCCGCTTTCATCATTAATATCGACGGGAGTTACAGCGGGATAGTCGGGTTACCGCTATTTGAAACTTCCCAGTTACTGGAAGAAACAGGAATATCTGTTTTTTGAACAAACACAACTACCGGACCCCAGTCTGATATGAGCAGTGAGATTCTCATCAATGTCACCCCTCAGGAAACACGCGTTGCCATCATCGAGCATGGCATCACCCAGGAATTGCACATTGAACGCACCAGCAGCCGCGGTATCGTGGGTAACATTTATAACGGACGCGTCAGCCGCGTACTACCGGGCATGCAGTCCGCTTTCATCGATATCGGCCTGGAACGGGCAGCCTTCCTGCATGTAGCGGATATCCACGAATCCAGCCAGAATGATCATCACAAACCGATCGAGCAGCTCCTTTCAGAAGGCAGCAACATCCTCGTGCAGGTAGTGAAAGATGCAATCGGTGTGAAAGGAGCACGGCTCTCCACTCAGGTCAGCCTTGCCGGACGTTTACTGGTCTACCTGCCACAGGAATCCTATATTGGTGTCTCACAGCGCATCGAGGACAACAGTGAGCGCGAATCGCTACGCCAGAAATTACAGAATATCCTTCCACTCGATTCCACCGGCGGCTATATCATTCGAACCATGGCCGAAACAGCCGAGGAGCCGGAATTACAGGCCGATATCGTTTATCTGCACAAGCTCTGGCAGGATATCCAGAAAAAATCACTTACCATCTCTTCCCCCTCTCTGCTTTACCAGGATCTGGATTTGAGCCTCCGGGTATTACGCGACTTCGTCAATACCGACACCTACCGTGTCCGGGTGGATTCGCGCGAGACATTCCAGAAACTGACCACTTTTGCCCATGAATACATGATGAGTGATCTGGAAAAAATCAGCCACTATACCGGGGAACGGCCATTGTTCGATTTATATGGTGTCGAACAGGAAATCGAAAAATCACTGGCACGGCGTGTAGATCTGAAATCCGGAGGGTACGTCATCATCGATCAGACCGAAGCGCTGACTACGATGGACGTCAACACAGGCGGATTCGTCGGAATACGAAATTTTGATGACACCATATTCAAAACCAACCTCGAAGCCGCTCAGGTAATTGCACGACAACTGCGCTTACGCAATCTGGGCGGCATCATCATCATCGATTTCATTGACATGGATCGTGAGGAACACCGTGCTGCAGTGCTGGCCGAATTCAACAAAGCTCTGCAGAAAGACCGGACCAAAATGACTGTCAATGGCTTCACTGCACTGGGGCTGGTCGAGATGACCCGCAAGCGCACACGTGAAAGCCTGGCACAAATTCTTTGCGAAACCTGCCCTACCTGCCAGGGACGTGGAGAAATCAGGACGGCACAAACCATCTGTTATGAAATTTTGCGTGAACTGTTGCGAGAATCCCGGCAGTTCGATGCCAAGGAGTTTCGTATCCTGGCCTCACAACCGGTGATCGACCTTTTTCTGGATGAAGAATCTCAGAGCCTCGCCCAGCTGGGGGATTTCATTGCCCGGCCAATAGGGTTGCAGGTAGGCGCGTCCTACACACAGGAACAGTACGACGTGATCCTCATTTAAATATTCTCTCTGCGACAAAATGTCGCATTGTATACCGTGTAGGGTTGATCTAAAATTTTGAACAAAGCGACCAAGATATTGATAATCGTTATCAGTTCTGATAGCATTCTAAAGTTGGTATCCAAGAGCCCATGATCCAAGCAATTTGGGCATTTTAGTTTCAGTAATTTCAATCAGTTATCCATGAAATCGAGCAACTCATAAACACACATATATCGTATGACTAAAATTCGTCATAAACCGGCCCTTACCGGTCTTTCCCTTTTCAGCTTCCTGGTTGTAGTGGCAACGCATGCTGCTGTACTCTACGGCTTGTGGCATCATCGCTTCAGCACCACGACCCCGGATACGATCACGCTCTACGCACAATTCATCGCCCCCCCTGAGAAACAGGAAGAAGCTGCCAAAGCACCCAAAGTGGAATTGAAAGCGGAGCACGCGCCTCCCCAGGTAAAACCCACACCCCCGGTCAAAAAAGTACAGCCGCAGCCCAAACGTCAACTGGTCGCCAAAACACCTGCCGTTACGCCACAGGAATATATTGCCCCCCCCATTGAAGAACACGAGCCTGAACCGGAGCCAGAAAAGAAAACAGTCAGCGAACCGGTCGTAGCAGCAAAACCCGCACAAATGCCGACAGGTCCCGTTACCCTGTCTTCCGAACTCTCTGTGTCCTGCCCGGATCTGGCCAGTCCTGCCTATCCTGCTCTGTCCCGTCGTCTGGGTGAGGAAGGAAAACTGGTGCTTCAGGTGGAACTGGATGAAACGGGACGGATAGACAAAGCCAAAATCGTCCAAAGCAGCGGTTATTCAAGACTGGACAATGCTGCTCTATCGGCTGTCAAAACCTGGCGTTGTCGACCGGCAACGCGCAATGGCCACCCTGTACCGGCAGTTGCCCTGCAACCTTTTAATTTTGTTATCGAAGGAAGTTAATTGATGGAAAAAGCGCTTGGTTTCTCTAATTTTCTGACACAGATCGATCATGTCGGAATGTGT